>Ga0325414_1000204_pt1 | contig 42000 bp, 18 predicted proteins | sample PopdelMetagenome_8_FD_206183 | JGI IMG/M metagenome (GOLD analysis project Ga0325414, IMG submission 206183) | Populus deltoides microbial communities from Bellville, Georgia, United States - Leaf-PdKOR-R3 | ecosystem: Host-associated > Plants > Phyllosphere > Phylloplane/Leaf | place: USA... | reverse complement strand
TTATTTTTTTCAGCGGACTATATCGGCAAATCAAGTCTTTTTCTATAAACCTTTTCACCACCTTTTGTGTTACATAAGCATATGAATTAGCTTTTACCCATTTTTTGAAGTAGTCGATAGCCACGAGGATGAAACTCTGCTCATTGCTAGCTTTTGGGTTAATAGGTCAAATCACATCAATTCCCCACATCGCAAATGACCATGGAGATGTTAGATTAAATAGAGAAGCGGAGCGGGGGGTGCATTGATCTTATCATTATACACCTGATAGTTATGATATTTATTGACATAGTTGATACAATCTTTTTTTAACGTCATTAAAAATAATCAGCCCTTTGTATTTTTCTTGTCATCATCTGCCCACTAGTATAAGTTGAGCATGCCCTTTCATGGACTTCATGTAATGCATTTCTAGCGTCAGCCTTATTTAAACACCTTAGCAAGGTTCCGTCGAATGATCTTTTGCACAAAAATTTCCTTCTAAATAGAAATCCATTGTCAATCTTCTCAAGGTTTTCCTATTTGCTTTGGAAGCTCCCACAAGATATTCCTAGTTTTATATAAAAATTTTAATATCACACTACCAAGGGTTCCCATCTATCTCTCCTTCAACTAAGCAACAATGAGTTGAGAAATTTCTAATATCAATGTGCACTAATTGTACTTTATGTCCAAAATCAATTTTAGCCATGATAATCAGTGTGGCCAAAGCATCGAAAAAATGGTTCCCTTTTCTTCCTAGATTGGTGAACTTTATCTATTCAAACACTTTTGCTAGTTTGGATAGATATTCTTAGTAGGGTCTTAGCTTTTCTTTCTTGGTTTGTCATTCCTCTTTCACTTGACAAATAATCAAAATTGAATCACCGTATGTATCTATCTTTTTTTTTAAGCTCTAATATAGCCTCTAAACCCAGGATACAAGCTGATTAGTACTTAAAAGTGCATTTTTATCAAGGTTTTATATCATCATTTTGCACTTAAAGTATCAATAACTCCTTAACTAGAGCATGTTTTATAATAACATGTCTAATAATATAAGATACCTTTAATTTATGGTAAATGTTCATCTTAAATGTAGGCCTATCATATAAATCAAAGGATTGATTGATGAGTTTAACTACTGAAATTGAGAAGACAAAGAGAGGGCTATGCTTAGAAAAGAGATGCTGGTTCAGTCCAAACTGGAACATCATTTGGTTATTGGATCATAACTAGAGCAATAGAACTTGGATTTAGGTCTGGTTTATATATATGGAAAGCTAAGACATAGGCCTAAAACTTTCATGAAGAGTCCAAAATTTAAAAGTGTTATTTTCGAGTTCAAATGGTAGCAACAATGAAAAAGTCAGAATCTGTCCTGTAGTCCAGACACTGTTTAGTGTTCAGCCCATATCTCAAGTTCTAGAAGTCCAAATGCGTCGATTCTTGTTTTGTTAGAAAGCTTAAACAATTTTCCAGAACTTTCATGAGACTATCTGTTCAAATTTTGATGTTAGTAATAACGTTTTGTTTAGACAAGAAGATAAGGATTGCCATCAGGTCAAAATATGGTCACCCACTCAACAATTAGTCATCAAATCAATAGTTCTGAATTTTAGCCTATAAAAAGAGGCATTTGGCATGCATTTAGGCATCTTGGTTTTCAGATCAAGATCTTGCTCTTACTCTCTTTCTTTGTATTTTGTAATGTTCAAGTTTTATTCCATGTTATATTTTTATTAATCTTTTATTTATGCTTTTCATTTCCTTTACTATACTTATATAATTATGTTCTTATCTTGTTTATCTATGTTTCTCTTATTCATAATGTTCAGCTAAGTTTATTATATCAAGGTGAAAAGGTTACACTAATGGTGTAAGAATAAGTATAGTATAAACTCAACATGGACTTCAATGTTTGATACTAACATGTTTTGTATTTATTATCTTACTCACTCTTAATACCTTGTATGTTAAATGGTTAATCTAAATTTGTGTTGAATAACCATTGGTACAACAAATACTTAGCACTTTCATAGCCCAACTATATGGTATAACCGACCTTGTGCTATGAAAGGAACTTGATTTGTTGTTAATATAAGTTATCATCATGAATACCTGATAATATTTACAAGTATTGGTATTACTCGAATAAGATAATTAATGTAATTATGTTAACAATTTATAATCCGATTGGAAACCCCTTTGTGTGTGGTTTCCAATCAAGTAATAAAAAGAGTTTACACTATATTTGTTTGAAATACCATTAGTGGATTCTCTAACCTTGATAATTATTTTATCCTTGTTTAATCCTTACATCAATATCACATTTCAAAAGTTCTCTTCAACTCCTTTTCATTTATTGTTTATAATTTTATATAGTTTACCTCCCTATGGTTCGACCCTGGTCTTGCCGAGTTATTTATTACTTAGACACTCCTGCACTTGAGATAAAACATCAACTCTTTGATCGTGTCACAAGCCTCATACTCAGTTGTATTGTTAGTGCATTCAAACTGTAGTTTAACTGAAACCGGGAACTGCTTCTTATCAGGAGAGATTATCATTGTACCAGCTCCATTCTCATATATATTTACCGCTTCATCAAAATACATGGTCCACTAATCTGCCTTTTTTTCTTCTTCCTTGATTAACAATATGTTTTCATCAGGAAAATCAATATCCAATGGCTCATAGTCTTCAATGAAATTGTCAGCCAGATTGTTAGCAATTGCGCTTTCTTTTATGGCCTTTTCGTCATATACACTGTCTTATTCTACTAGTCAACATGGTTAAATTTTTTAATTTTATATATTTTGACTCGCCTCAACCGATCTTTGACAATTTCTTGAGAGTTCAAGTATATTCTTCTTAACTAACAGATTTTTTTTCTTCCATCTTTTTTTGATTTTTTTGTATTCTCTCTTTGCCCTTTTTTATTTATTTTTTTTATGTGGAGCTCTAAAGCGGGTAACACCTAAAGTGTTAAATCTCTATTTTGTGACTTACGTAGTTTTTCTAACAAACAACTACTCCTTAAAAAGTAAGAGGCATAACTTATTATCTATAGTTAAATCTAAAAAACCCTATAAATCGGTAAAATATCAATTTACCCTCTAAAGAATATTCATATATTAATTCAAGATAATTTTAAAAATTAACTCAATCAAGTCCTTGATTTTTTGAAGTCTAGAAATATAATCTTTGTATTAGTTATAATCTAGTCCTTAATTTCTAAAATATATTTTAATTAAGTCATACTTAATTAAATCATCCCAATTAAATTTCTGACTAATGGTTCTTAATGTGTGTGACCCATCAGGTTTCTAATATGTTGGCCTAAATATAAATTCTAATTCTAATTAAATAGAAATAAATAAATTAAACAATTTAATTTATTATCAATTTATTAATTTATATTTTAAAATCAAAAGCATCGTTTAGGAACATGTCATGATCCCCCAAATATTAAAAAAATCATTAATGGTTTGACTTGACATTTCATTAACCAGTTTCTATGTGTAATTAATATTCTTTTATCAATAATTTTCTGATTTAACATTAAAATATTAAGTATATATGTCATGTTAAATAATATTTGCTATCTATATAATAGTCAATAATCATTGATCATTTGAATAAGATTTGAAACCCTTTTCAAATCTTATTCCACATTGACCAAGGATTTATCGGTTAATACTATTTGAGAACATATTAAACATTTTCTCTAATTCCCATAGGGTGATAAATCATCTTTTGTTCACTCAAATATCTTTGTATATAGTTCATTATACACCCAATATTTGTCCTTTTGTTACCTTGATTAAGATAACAAGTACAAAATCAAAGCATAACATTCTCTATATAAGATGACATAATGATTTCAAGTCTAAAAATCATTTACACAACCATCACGTGAGTCTTTCAATAGACATAGATGATCTCTCCATATGGAATCCGCATACGAGTCAGTTTAGTATACATGTCTTATGACAAACATTTACATATTAGTTTTAGGTATCTCTTATACCTCAACTTATGAGAACAATTGTTTCCTTTCATAAAGGAAAGAACATAATATGTAACAATCTCTACAGCTCTAATGAATATCCAGTATTTAGGAGAGCATCGATTAGGAACAATGCTTTGATACAATTAGAATCTCATAATTATAACAATTTTATAATTTTATTTGCAAAGAATTTTTGTCTCATTGACTTTATCTTTATTCTAGATTCATTAATCTAATTTTATATGAATGTTAAAGATAAATTAAGCATTTATTGATAATAAATATGTCTTTACATGAATATAATAATGACATGTATAACCAACCGATTGACTACGTGTCATATTAAACTAACAATAAATTCATTATAAATCCTTGAAGTCAAATGTTCACAATCTCTTCATTCTTAAAATTTTCAACATACATATTTTTAAAGTTTATCTCTTTAAAATATCAATATCTTCTCTCTTTATAAAATTTCTGACTTTACCATTGGAAAGTCCCCATGTTTATCAAAAGGGACCTTTTATAGGTATCAGTTATCGGTCACTTGACTTACAAGGCACCACTTGCTACTACCACAGTTACCGGTCACCTGACTTATCAGGCACTACTTGCTACTACCACAGTTATCGGTCACCCTCACTTACTAAATATCACTTGCTACCACCACAGTTATCAGTCATCTTGACTTACCAAGCATCATTTGTTGCTAATTACCAACCCCTTAAGCTTTCCATAGCAAGTCAGCAGACATCTTGACTAGAAAAAATGAATTTGATTGATTGAACTAAAAGATCAACCAATTAAACACATCAACCTTATTCATAAGCATCTTGAATTTTAAGACTCGTCAGTTAGAAAAAACAAGTTATCTTGAAAAACACTACAATAGTGCCAATTGAGTTACAAGTGATGCAACCATATTATTTGATAGTTTTACTCACATTTACCTAGTATTTTTCCTATGTTTTATATATAAAATGTCTTGATATTCTTTGTTTTGTGTTTTGAAGGCACTTTTGGATGTAAGATTCGAAAAGAAGTAAATTAAAGATAATTGACAGATTTGACCTCCGATCGATGTTTTGTGCAGAACTTGAGCTCTAAAGGTCGAAACGAGATTATTCTAGTGGCATTAGAAAGTTGACATCCATACCTTTCTGTAAATGTATGGCAAGAAAAATAAAAAAATAAAAAGACGATGGAGATCGCAGCCTTCAAAGACAAATCTTGCATTCTGAAGAAACAGGTCCAAATTACTTCCCAAAGCTTCCAAACCGACATCCAAGTCTTTATTTCGCCAATTTAACTCTTCTAAGTCCAAGTCAAAGTTTATGGATTTTATGCAAGGTTATTTCTTTTTTTTTAGAAAAATAGTTTTTGAACTACTTAAATGTAAATTATCTACTTAGGTAAGGACTATTTTGTAGGCAAAAGGGATTAGGGTTTCTTATCAAATAAAAAAAAAAGGAGAAAGAAAGAGAAGGGCGGCCAACCAAGAGAGAAAAAACACACTTTCCTCTAAAAAAACCCGAAATCATGCATTCTTTTTTCTTTTATATTAGTTGTTTAATAGACATGCAAGGCTAAACTTTTTTTCTTGGTTGCAAGGACATGGAAACCTTCTGATTTCAAGAACTGTGAGATTTATTTTACCTTTTCCTTTCAGTTTATATGATGAACGAATATGTTTGTTTTTCTATGTTTATTTCTTGCGATTGTTTATTTTAATTGTTAGAGCAGACTCTAAGTTATTATTGTGAACAATCTATTGCTAAGTTTGTTATCTAAACTGGAGTTGTGATATATAAAGTTGTGAAGCAACTAAGTTTAATAATCGTAGCAGATCTATATTATTAATCTTAGGAAAAACACTCGATCAAATAAAAAATGAACTGCGGATAATTATGTTGTCTAGATTAATCAATTTATCTAGTTTTTAAAGCTGCCATTGAATTTTAATTACTAGTGCGGACACTGTGATTGTTTGATGGTTAGGGTTAGTTATACGGCGGATCTGTTAACTAACCAATGTTAAGAAAAGATAAGGATTTGGATATAAATTAATGTTTTGTTTCAATGATCGGTTCTGATTTCCGTAGGTGAATATTTACTTGAAACCAAGGTTTGTTTTCTTGATAATTTTCTGATTTATTTAATTTAGCTTGATTGTTTAATTCTGTTATAACCTAGATAACCTCAGTTCCTCCCAATTCCATATCGTATAGCATAAAAATCTGAACTAAAACTTCATCGTGGGATCGACCCCTTGCTTACTCTATACTATCTTGTTTATTTAAGTTGGGATAATTAATTTGTGCTATCACGACATCACAACAACAAGTTCATTGACGTGTGTTTAACTTCGTTTTATTCGTTTGAAAAATATCAAATGTATAATGTTAGTACCAGCATAGAGGAATTTCACTAACCAAGTATTTCAAATTGTTAATTGTTGGAATAAGTTTAGTCTTAAGGACTACTTCCACTGAAACCAGTTAAGCATGGCTCAAATGTAGAAAACATCATTTTTTTTCCTCTAAAAGATGGATTTGAATTCATTTCTCACTACTTAAATTCATACATGTATGTGACAAGCAAACAGTTAGTAATAAGTAAAAATAGTAGTGACATTTTTTATCCTGGCATGCTACGGGTGAAGATTCTAAGGAAGGAATCCTACTGGTTCAATGGTGTTGGATCCGTAGTACGTAGCTGTTCATTAGGTAAGACAATCTCTCTCATTCCTGGCCTTTTTTTTTCCTTTAAAAATTCTTATCCTGGTTATTTACAGTGGATTTGTACTGGACAGGACCTTAAGACCCGCTACCTAGTGGCGTTTTTCTTCAATAAGGTTAATTATGAAAATGTATCTACAAACAACTATACCTTAGATGAAATCGAAGTAAAATGAGTGTGATGTCTTTGAATTGTAATTTTGGTTTTCTTTATCCAACTCTATAGCTTAAAGCTTTGTAAGTGTCATGAATGTGTATCATACTCCATCTCGGTGATTCTCTCTTGTTCCCTATTATATTTCTATTACTACTGCTAAAATTAAATTCAAAAAACCAAAAAATATTAACCCTTATATTGCCCCAATGGCTGCAATTTGTAACGAGTTTCTGACCGACCACAATAAAGACATAATTTTTATCCTTACTTTCCAAAATAAAGTAATGTTGGGTTCCAGAATATCATACACGTAAAAATAAAAAAAATAAAATTATTTGGAGATCTCTATGATCCCGTTAAATAGATCTAGAGTTATTTAAAAATTTATTACTTGAAAATCTAATCATTTACACAATCGTTTGACTTAGCCTTTTAGTGATCGGTTTCTCAGTAATAATTAATATCCTTTCATCAATAATGTTGTGATTTAATATTAAAACATAAAGTATGTCTGTTATGTTAAATCATGTTTGTAGTGTACATAATAGTCATTAATCATTTCAATAAGATTTGAAACCCTTTTCAAATCTTATTTCACCTTAACCAATGATTTCTCGGTCAATACTATTTGAGAATAGATAGAATATTTTTCTTAATTCATCTAAGGTGAAGAACCATCTCTTGATCACTCAAGTACTTTCATATAGTTCATGTTATACCCAATGTCTGCCTTTTCATTACCTCGATTAGGATAACATGTAACAGGATCAAAGCATAATATTTTCTATATAAGATGACTTGGTGATCTCAAGTCTAAGAATCACTTATGCAACCATCACGTGAGTCTTTTGATAGACATAGGTGATCTCTCCATATAAAATTCTTATGCAGGTCAATTCAATGTACATGTTTTATGATAAGCATCTACATATTAGTTGTAGGTATTCCTTATATTCTAACTTATAAGAACAGTTGCTGCCCTTTATAAAGAAAAAAATATAATATATATTAGTATTCACAGCTCTAATAAATATTCAGTATTTAAAAAAACATTAATCAGGAATATTTTAGAAATAATATTCTATGCAATCGAATCAAAGACCTGCAATTATAACATCTAGCGGGATCAAAGAACAAATTAGTTATAGTGGTGAGCTGTGACAGGGGATTTACTGACACATACCAAAAAAAAAAAATTAAATATTGATTAGCAAAAAGTCTATACTATGATTTCCCAGCACATAACCTAAGCTAACCATTGCGTTTTCTAGACTAAGGTAATTATATTCATCTCCAGTTCCTAAAGTTTGTTTTCTTTTCTTTCAAAAGAACGACAATCAATTACTCTCGTGTTACTATAAAGAAATGCACAGGAAGTCATAGCGATGAACTTCATAATTCAAAAATTTTGAGAAGATAAATGGGTCAATAGCATCGATTTGATTTAAATAAAAGAGAAGGGAAAAAAGGTTAGGCCAAATTTGTTTGGACATAGAGAGGGAGGAGAACAATTAATATTAATTGTGAAGGATTGAATATAAATATTGCTTCTAGGCAGTACAAATGATAAAATTTTGCAATGACCCGAAGGAGGGTCAAGGTTATGAAAAAAGGATGAATTATATAATAATAAAAAATAAAATGTAAGTTCTTAAATTCAAAACAAAGGAAGTAAGATAACTTTAGCAACGACTGGAGGAACTATACAATCAAAGAAGAAACTAACCTGCAGTGGCTGGAAAAATAAAACTATCTAAAGAACTCTTCCATCCATGCCATCAAGAAGACCTGACCACATTCCCTTTGCTGGTGGTAGTTGGGCGACAAAAGCATTCCAAGGGGGATAGCCAACACCACTTCCACGGACACGGCCATCCATGCGCAGAGACAAATACCTGTAGAACATAATGCACTCTCAACTCTAATCCCAAGTACGCCCAATCCTAATATCGCACAACTTTTGTTTTGCCACAATCCTAAACCCAATATGATGAGCTTATACAATTAGGATTTGTTAAGGTGTAATTGATGCCACATCTTGATATTCTTAAAGCATGCTTCATATTCTCACAACCATGTGAAATGGTGAAATGTAAAATTACAGAATTAATCCTTGCATTTTCCTGCACTAGAAAAAGGCAAGTAAATGGAAGAATACATACACAGGAGATTCAGGGGAGACGCCAGCCAGCTTCTTCTGTTCATCTAACCAGCTGTAATTTTTTTATATGTGGAATGAGAAGGAGTGAGCACAAAATTCGAGAAGAAACAAAGAAACATTTTTCTGACACGATTTCTTACTTGGACCATTCAGAAACATAGATAGGAGCCAACTGCCAGAGTCTCTTCCTCTTGGTGGTAAGCTCCTTCATCTCCTCACCCTCGTCAAACTCAAAACTAGGTAAATTCCCATTAGAAGCAAATGGAACCACAAGCACCCCTCTATCCAAAAGGCTCTGAGTGAAAGGCTCACTAAGTTTAAAAGATTCTAAAATGAAAGGTGCAGGGCCAGCACAGATTACAAGACGAGCAACACCCCTCAAAGAGCTCACAGAAATGATCTTCTTTTCATCCACACGTAGCTTAAGATTTGAAAGGTTCTCCTCTCTTGACAGCCTAGCCAGTTGTACATTTTTAGCTTTGTTCTCCCTGTAATATAGGAATGCGAAGATAGCTGCTGCTCCAATGTCTATGCCCAGACCTTTCAGTATCTCAGGTACTTCAGCTGCTCTTGATGGATTTGCTAGAGCAGCAATCAGTCGTGTGGTTGCTATTAATCCTCCCAAAGCACCACTTGCAAGAAAAGCTAGGTAGAAAAACATCCGGACAGTCCGAAATGGAGATAGAACTTCACTCCTTATCTTGGCTGTAGAGCTGAAGAACAAATGACAGAGTGATTACAAGGAACCCTCAATTGTAAAAAAAGACTCTCACAGCTGAAGCATTGAATGGGAAAAAAAAAAGTCAGAGAGGAACTGAGAATATTCTTTAACAAACTTAATTCCATGGACAAAAGCGTAAAAGTCAAGCACATTGCAATACATTCAGCTGTCTGCCTTCCTATGCAGATCAACCAATCAATATTTGTCAGCTTTCACCCTTAAACTATTTCAATTCATGGTCTAATTTTTCAATTCAAGATACAAAGTACAACAAAAAAATTGAGAAAAGGAGAACCCACCTGACTTCAGTAGACGGAGAGGGTTTGTTGGCAGCAGAGCATGTGATGGTGGAAGTGGAACAACTTTGCCTCTTGCAGCTTAGCATGTGTTGTGTTAAATTATGATCAATACAAGAGAACAGTGCACTGTTTCTGTGATTGCCAATTTGGTATTTGTAGTTGTTGTGATGATAGAAGTTAAGGGGTCCAGCCATGTTGTAGGGAAAGAGACCCATGAAAGAAGCCATGGCTGGCGCTGGAACCTTTGCAAAATTTCCAACTCACAGGGATTTTATTTGTTTGAACAAGAAATTAAATAAATCCTGTGATGCCGCCGCCGCGTTGTTGGATGATCGTTATAGCGCCACGCTTTCCCGTTTATTTCTTTTGTCCGTGCGATTGTGCATGGGCTGGATCATCCAGAGCGATAACCGAAATCCAAAGTGATATTAATGTTGAGGAGGTGGACATATTAGCCCATTAAAACAGCGTTTGGAAACATATTAGCCCATTAAAACAGCGTTTGGAAATATGAATCAATCTGTGTTTTTAAAAAAATTAAATTTTTTAAAAAAAATTAGTTATATTTTATATTTTAAATCATTTTGATATATTGATCTCAAAATTAATTTTTAAAAAATAAAAAAAATCATTTTGATGTATTTTGAAATAAAAAACACTTTGAAAAATAACTGCAATCACACTCTCAAACAGGCCCTAAAAAGCCATTTGCTGATGATGTTTTTCCACCATTACAATTGGTTGGATTTGAAGAGAACAAATGAAATCCTTTATGGCTTTTTTATTTAAAAATATATTAAAATAAATTTGTTATTGTTTTAAAAAAAAAATTGTAACATCAACATATCAAAACTCCAAAAATATAAAAAAAAAATTAAATTTTCAAGAAACATAGTTTGGAACGCAATTCCAAACGACGCCTACATGTCAAGTGATTGTTTAAAAGTGTGGCAGATGTTATTTTTTAAAATGTTTTTTACTTGGAAATACATCAAAATAAATATCATTTTATTTTTTAAATTTTATTTTTAACATCAGCAAATTAAAACGATTTAAAATTTTAAAAAAATAATTTGAAGCTAAAAAAATTCAAAAAGTTTCTAGAAGACATTCTAGAAGACTAGACTAGAAGAACTTAGTTTTTTTTCTTCTTAAAGGCCCCTTCTACAGTCTTAATCAAATTAATCAATTAGGACAATCTACTATCCAACTTTTTAATGTGATAGTTCATAATGAATTGTAAAAAACTTTGAGGTAATGACAACAATATCAAGTCAACATTTAACTCATGATCCATGACAAAACTCAATTAGCCAATTTCTCAATTAAGTCAATCATTTTTAAAATATGGGTGTTCACTGAAGAACCTTATATCATCTTGTAGTGAGACAATTTATTAGAGGTCTCGTACCTCTCAATCTAACTAGCCTCATCAAATATTTCTTTAAGATGCATAATCATAGTATGGACATCCATATTCCTATATTGCCTTTGAAGTTCAAATAATATACTGGCTAACATCACACATGTATTTTGTTCATTGTCATCAACATGACGTTGATGTTCATTTCTAACTTTTTCTTCAGCATTCTCAGTAGAGGCATTTGGAATTGAATTTTCAAGAACATACAACCTCTTTTCTTGCTTGAGAACAATTCTCACATTTTAGTGTCAATCCAAGAAATTTGGTTCAATCAATTTATTAGCATCAAGTATGTTTTATATGGATATGTTACTACTCATTTTATCTATCAACATATTAATGTAAAGATAGCGAGTGTTAGTTTTATGCATACATATTTAAATTTCAAATTTAGATCATGTCTTTAATCCTAATTTGATCTCTCATTATTTTCTTGCAAATTAATAGTTTACCCTAAGGGTGAGCAAAAAAACCAGAAAACCGATTAAACCAGAAAAAAAATAACCGAAAAAACAGATTAAACCGATTATATTTTTGAAAAAAAATGGCCGGTTCGGTTCGGTTTTGGTTTTATAAGAAAAAAACCAAACCAAATCGAACCGAACCGAAACCGACAAAAAACCAGAAAAAAAACCGAGCCAAACTGAGCCAAAACCGAGCCAAACTGGAAAAACCGAGCCAAAACCGGCAAAACCGAGCCAGACTGGTTTGAACCGGTTTTTTCCCTAAAAAACCGAACCGAAACCGGTCGGTTTGACCCGGTTTCGGTTTTTTTTCAAAAAAAATTTCGGTTTGGTTACTTTTTTTTATAAAAACCGAACCAAAAATGATCACCCCTAGTTTTCCCTATTAAGTTGGGAAATCTCACTTAGATTTTTCTAATGGATTAGGATTCCATTTAATTTATCCAACATTGACTGACTAAATAAATCAAAATAAATTAAATTAGATAGATAACCTAATTTATCAATCACATCTTTATGTGACTTCTAGATCAGTTAAGTGACAACTCTTTGTCTAAATATATCTTATATGTTTCGCCTAACCCATGTCTCTAACCTCGTATGATCATGAATGACTCATCCAAATCATATAGGTTAATTAAGTAGAACTCAATTTTATAAAATTAAACATATTTGATTAACAATAACCTTAAGTAACTCAATAAGTTATCCATAAATAAAACTTTTGTTTTATACATATAAAATTGGAAGGCAATTTTTCATGTTCTCAATATGTACTTAATATTTTAATGAGAGATTTAATAATTAAATAGGTCTCAGTCAAAACATATATACACACACACACACACATAAACATACACCACTAGCATACCATTCTAATTAGATAATTAGGGGCATATCTAAGTCAATACTCTTGATCCATTGAAGGGAATTAGATGGTCAAATCCTAGGTAGTTGTAGCAAGTCTTCATAAGTCCATCGCAAGCACTTTAGTTATAACCTTCATTGCCATTTCTTTCTTCAACTTGGATTACATAATAATTTTCTATCTAAATTTCTATATTTGTAAATTACATAACATTTATATAATTAATTAAAAAATCTCGAGTTATATTCGAGGGGAATTAAATGAGAAAAAAATTACAACCCAGAAAAAAAAATAGAGATAAAGCAGAACACAGATGCCCTATTTAATAAAATTACAACCATTCAACTATCAAATAAAAGCACAAATACATTGGTCTTTAATGTCCATAACCATCCATCATGCATAATAACATATTAATATGAATAATAAAATTATTAGATGCTTCAATTCTAATTATTGGCTTTATATGAATTTTTAAAAATAATATTTCTAACATTTAGAAATATTAAATCAAATTCAATTTGATAATTTCTCAAATATAATAAATTTTATTTAATATAGATTTTCTTTGAAAAATAATTTTTAAAATCTAATAAGAAAATTAATCACATTAAAATTCTTATTAATACCTTAAACCATGTTAAGATTAATCAAATAAAGTTTTGATTTAAAAACTCTTATATTTAATTAAACATTTTAATTAAATTTGAATCCTATTAGGATATGACAAAACTTGAAAATTTTGAATTAAACATTTTAATTCAATCCTAATCTAATTAAGAAAATTAATTATATAATTAATTTAATTTTGGGTTTTAATTTTAATATAAAATCATTATTTTTTATATAAAGGGCATAAATGGTGAAAATATTGGTGATGAGCAGTGCCATTGGCATAGAAAATGGTGCATACTCTGCATAAAAACACTTCTGTGTGCGTAGAAAAAACATATGTGCATGAAAAGTTTGTGTACAACTCTTTGAAGCCCTAAAAAAGCATAAAAAGGTGCATTGATGCATGATTGGACCATGTCAATATTAGGTGTCATTTTGAGAATTCCAACCATCCAAACTAGAGTTTTAGGCTGGAATTACAGTCGTTTCGAATGCCTAAATGACAGCAAAAATATTTGTTGTTTTTAAAAAAATTGAGTGTTATCATTTACCCCCCTTGTATTAACAATCATGTTTGAAAGATATTACGAGCAAATATAGGAGGAGAAAGTAATTATTGTATAAACATTACCTTTGTTTGCTTGAAAAATACTATTTTTGTGGTTTTTGTTAACATGAGAGTTTTTCTTGCAAGATGATGAGAATATATTAAGTTCTAGTAGGGAACATTTTTATCTAAAAAATGGTTACTTTGTGATCATGAAATTATTGTGTAAGGAGATGTTGTGTAGAGATAAAGAGATTTGAATGGAGATCCCGATGGATATCTCTCATGAAGTCATTGAGATTTTAATGAAGACATGGATATTTTCATGGAGATATGATTAAAGACATGAAGAATTCAATGGAGATAATATAGAGACCTCACTTTGAAGATTTTCATGGAGTCATGGAGAATTTAATAAAGATATGAAGATCTCACTGTGAAGACTTTTATAGAGAAACACTACTCTTTATTGGAAAAATCAAAAGGATGGAAATTCAATTCCTGGAGATAATCTAGAGATCATCTGATCTCAGGTAGCTCATCGTAGAATATGCAAACTTACTTCCTTTCTTGTTCTAGTTGTCTTTATTTATTTACAAATTGTTAGAGATATCCTCTAGCATTTAGACTTTTTTTTTTTTTTAGGGCAAGACATTCCTTAGTGTCATGCCCATGGTTATGGTGAAAAAGACATAACTTGTTAGAATTCCTTATGTTTAAACCAGTTTTCATGGGAGATGGGTATTGCACGAAGTATTTCTCCTTATTGATGGCCAATATCTCAGCACATATGGTGGTGAAAGGTATGGTTGGGAGCTCAAGGAATGTCAAGCAATCATGATTATGCCCTGTTGCGAACATGAACGTTAAGAACCATAGAATCTATACACAATAAAGCCAAAATCAAATTTGATTGGTAAAAGCTCGACATAACTATTATGTGAACCAAGACACTTAAACTAATGGAATGAAAACCCCCCACCTAGTGATTATAGAGAATCACGAATGAGAAGTATAAGGAAGAAGCCATAAAGACAATTATTTTTCGATATGTCAAGTTAGTTCAATAAAGAGCTAAAAAATATGAGTTTTCCTCACACACACACACACACAAATATTATTCTAAAATGAATGTTTGTAAAAAAATTAAATAAAAGCTAAATAACCTTATTTATAATGGGTAAAAATATCATAAACAAAGTTGAAAAAATAGTAAAAAAGTTATAGAAAAAATAGAAAAAAAAGTCTTAAATCAATTGGGAAACTAATACAAATTGTATATAGTAGCCTATGGACATTATTGCAAAGCCTTTCTAATTTTTGATCGCTATAGAATTTTAACCGTATATAAAACATGACCTCTGAAATCTTCTAGCGAAGTCTTAGCTCAATCCAATGATCAAATTGAATGTTATATTTGTTACCATAAAACTATATATTATAGGAAATAAGTTTAGAACCACCTTTAATGTCCTTGAATGATAAGGAAACATTTTTAAATAAGCTTACTATTGCCTCTTAGTTTCATTGTAGGACATGAAATCCTTGTTAACTTTATTTCCACATTACATAAAAATTATTGAGTTGTCAAACTTATCCAATATGAACTCTTTTACTACTATAAATATTTCCACATATAATAAGAACTCCTAAACTGATAAGGAATCAATAAAAATCATGGAAACACTTAATTAATTTTAGGTTGTCATATGCTCTATTTAGACAGTCCACCATTGCGATATAATTAGGCTTGTGTTATAGATGGATTGTGCTTCTCTTTCACATAATTTAGATTGATTTAGATCTTATATGTGGTCTTTTCTTGGGATTCTATCAATTCACAACGTATCATTAATAGATCAAACTTCATCATATACTCCTTCATACTTAAAAAACCTTGTCGTATCGTCTGAAGTTTTATGTATAACTCTCATTTCTAGTAATCGGGTACACATCTCTTATGCATCACCTTTTTCATAGCCGTCCAAGTGGTGATATTCTCTTCATCATCATTTTTCCTTTAAATTTTCAAATTATCCCACCATAACAAAGTATAATCGGTAAACTTCAATGCAACCACCTTACACTTCTTTTCGTTAGTATACTTATACCAATCAAACACCTTCTTAACTTTTTAACCCACTCCAAGTACTCCTCAGGTGAGCTACTACCTCTAAATGATGGAACCTTAAGTTTAATTTCCAATAAGAGGGTGATTATTCTGCCTTTTCAGTCTACCTTTTTCGTTAGCCTCGTCATCCTTATTCCGCTCTAATTCAACCTTTACGACATCATTTTGGTGCGCCCTATAAGATTGTTTTTGTTAGGGTTGCAAATTGTTCTTTTGTATCATTTGCATAAGGGCATTTATCTGATCACAACTTCCCATCATTTCTTCATGAATCTCCTCATGAAATCATTGCAACCCAATAAGTTATGTTTGTTCCAAACTAATTCCTCTCAGAACTTCATCTCTTTCTTCAGCCATAACATATAAATTCCCTATAATTTACATATAAATCCGAACAACAATGTCTTTGAACTCAGATTATAAATTCAATGAAAAATACGAGCAGTCACCAAAATCAACAAGGAAAAACTCGTTCCAATCCAAATCCAAGTCAAAGAAAACAATTTGTTTCAGTCTACAATCATTAATATTTCAGATCCCAAATCAACCACATACAAAGTCCCAAATCAAAGTTGAAACCTTTACTCTGATACCAAGATGATATGTATTAGGTTCCTAAACCGAACAAACTAGCAATTTGATATGATATGATATAAAGGAAAGTGGGTTTGGTTATATGGTTTTTCTAATGGTATTTAGGCTGAAAATTACATGATTTGTAATGGAAATAAAAGATAAAGTTTGAATGAAATTCTTTGATAAGTCAGAGACATCGCAAAGGAATTCTAATCAAGATAAAGATGTCACACTCTTTGTGATTAAGAGTAATAAGTTTGATTTATTCTACAACCAATTCTGGAAATTGAAGAACAAGGAAGAGAGTTCTCTAAATAAGAAGTTGAAAAGTTTTATATTATTTCCAAAAGTTAGTAATATTTGGTCTGAAACATCATTATATACTTGGAACAACCCTCTAAGTCTATAAAATATCAAAATGACATAATTGAGACCCAAATAAATGATTTTTTTTCACAAAACTAGACAAATAATAAATAACATATGTTTTTTTACTAATATAACACACAGACACAGAAATTAAAACAACCATAACTTCTCGTACAGAACTCCAATGCATGCATAATTAGACTATCTAGAAAGATGACATTCTGAACTTGAAAACCATATAGAATGGGCTTATTTTCCAATGCAATGAGGTTGTGAAAATTCAGACTCAAATTGGCCCACAGGCTGACAACAAACTCAAACTCTCCAAAACTCTGAAATCATGACTCAGGTATTATTTGAAAACAAACAAACATATTTAAACCATTTTCATTCAGTTAACAAGCCTTTAAACTCATTAAAGCTTCAGCCGTGCTAATCTAAGTTGTTAAGGCACTTTGTAGTTATTTCACATAAGCTCCTTTCATTGGACCATTTGAATGCTCATACACATTAAAATCAACCATTTTCTTGTTAAAATTATAATGCATATCATTGTTCTTCATTGTTACTCTATTTAACTGCTTATAATTTATGTAGAGTAAAAAAAATCCCATATTTTTTCTTTACAAATAAGACTGGAGCTCCCCGTGATGAATTACTCGGGTGTATAAACCTTTTTGTAGTAATTCCTACAGTTGTCCTATATGGTGACTGAGCTATAGAAGAGGCACCATATAATATATCAATAGAAACCTTCACTTCTATTTCCAAGGGCAATCCTAGTAACTCTTCCAGAAACACATATGAAAACTCCCTTAAAATTGGAAGATTTTTCAGCTCTACCTCATCTTTTTCTGAATCTATTACATAAGTAAGATAAGTCATACATCCTTTCCTCAACAACTTTCTAGTCTTCATTGTTGAAATCACATAATTTAATAGGACTTTTCTCTCTCTTTTAAAGATCACTCTTCTTCTATCTATTCCTTGAAGAGTCACTATTTTGGTAAAATAATTCACTTGTGCCTTATAGGTACTCAATCAATCCATCTTTAAGATAAAATCAAAATCATGTAAATCTAAAGGCATTAAATTCACTACCATATCATGTCCTTCAATAGTACCCTAATACTCTTGTACATATGATTCACAAATACAATATCCTTAAAAGGTGTGCTAATTAAAAATCTCTTTTTTAGTCTAATTGATTGCACATTTAGTTTATCTTTAATTTTTCTTACCACAAAAGAATGTGTAGAACTAGGATCAATCAAAACATACACAAATGTTTTTCTAATAGTAAAGTATATGCAACTACGTTAGTGGCAGCTCTAGCATTCTCTTGGATCATATGAAACACTCTACCATAGGTCCTCTCCCCCTATCCTCGAGGTCGGCCTCTATTACCATTGATTACAGACTATACTGGTCGAGTAGGTTTATCCACAATGATTGATTGTTGATAACTTTATGTTATCTGTCTCTGACCCTGGACATACTCAGCTATTTGAGGGCAATCCTTCTTGAAATGTCTTTGACCTCCATAGTAATAACATTCACGGCCTAAATATAAGCAATCTTGTCATTTGTGTCCTTCTTGTCTACAAATATAACATCAACTTGGTGATGCAGAACAATCTTTGGGATGCCTCTGCTCATATCTAACACTATGAGAATAAGTAACGGTTCTTTGTTCTGAAGCTCCTCCAGCAAAACTACCCCTGAGGTTTGACTACCCCCATTTGATCCTCCACATATACTCTAAAAAGACCTAATAATTGATCTTCCTTAACTTGTATCCCCTCCCCTCTTCTTGAACTAGCTAAATTGTCCTTCTTGAAAAGAAACAGTCTAGGAGGTTTACTCGAAAAGTAGTTAATATCCTTCATTTTACCAAACTCAGATTGGCCTTGCTAACCCTTCCCAATACACGTCTCTAAAGCCTGAGTTGCTTCCATCAGATCTTTCATCATCTGCAATGTAATAAGCTTTTATTTTAGATCTTGTAGTAACCCATATCAAAATAACTCAATCATATATTGTTCCATAGAAACATGATATGAGGAAAACATAAAGAGGTTATTAAACATCCTTTTATATTCAAGCACCGATAAGTCATCCTGCGTCAAAGCCAGAAACTCATATTCTTTCATTTTGCGGTGATATCTAGAATATAATTGATTCTCATACTCTACTCTAAAATCACTCCACGTCCACGACTATATAGCCCTCCTCAATTACAATCTCCCACCATGAGTGTGCTCTATTTGATAATAGCTATATGACACAATCCATACATAAATCATATAACACCTTTATTTAAATCAAAGTCTGTTTCACCTTCTTAATCCACCTCCTAGCAAACTTTGCATCCTATTACCGTAAGAAAGGCTCGCATCTCATCTCTATCATACTCTTCACAATCCATACTAGGGTAACCATATTGTCTGTAGGTATCATGACCACTGGATCTATAAGCATTGATGGGGGTGCGGGGGTCGGTGCACTATTCATAGCATTAACTACTGCCTTCACTAACTATGCTACAAAAGTGGGGTCAGTAGATGGAGAAGAAGCTCTTATGGGTGCCACGGGTGGAGGCACGATTGCCTACCTCTGATGGTCTAATCTATTTGGTTATAACACCCTAACCTGTCTAGAAGTGGTATCATCTTGAAGTCTAAATAACTTCACCTGCCTCAACTGAATAGATATTGATAGCACATGAGAAGCAGTATTTTCAAGAGGATCCTACCCCTAAACCTCTTCAAAATCCATATTTTGAACCCTCCATACCGAAGAGGAATCCGTCCTCACACTATGTATTGTGTGAACCATTCTGTAACAAATCAACATCATCATTTTCCATAATAAATCTTAAACCCAAGTCAGGGCTCTGATACCAACTATAACAATTCTAAAATTTTGATACAATTTTGGTTGGTCATCGGAACCTCCAAAATATAATTCTAACTTAACTATTATTAAAAAAAATTATAGTATGATCGTGAAACTAATAAATTAATATATCATTAACTCAGCTTAATGGTCCACACATCTTTTCCTATAAATTTGTTGGTTATCGAAGTAAAAAAAATATGCTTTTATGTCAAGCAAATAAATTTGATATACATTAAAGCTAAGGGAAATAGATAAGATTACGAGTAAATTAATTATACAAAGCTCTCTAATCAATTTATTACCATCAAACAAATTTAATATTGAAAGCAATTCTCATTCACTCGACAGTAGCTTTGAGAGTATAGTCTGTGAAATTATTCTAAGTAAACATTCAAAAGCTTGATAATTTAACTTAGTTTATTCTTCCCTAATAAATCAAGATGAGAGTTGTAGCTATCAAATTAATTCTTTTGCTTCTTATTCTAGTTTCTAACAATAATTATGGATTGAAAAAAACTATAAAGCATACATACCATCTCAAAACAATTCAATAAGCTTAAATAACAATCAATAGCATAATTCTAAATAAGAAAAAATAAATACTTGAATCTAAAAGAATTATAATGATAGCGTTACTTCTCACAACTTGCTAATGGAGATAGTGTGTATTCCTGTTAAATCAAAATTAGAAATTAGTTCATAGTTGCTCGAAAAATGATAAAAACATAGAAGATAAGAATGTTGTTGTGTTGTTGTTTCAACCATGTTCTGCTCTATTTATTATCTCATTTGGTTGCTGAATTTCTTCAAGATTCTTAGGCTAATTAGAAGTTCTTATGCTACTTAATTCCTTCATTCTTTATCTAGTCCTTAAGGTTAGTTAAATCCCTTAGAATTTGTATTGAAAACTAACTCTATTATTGTCATAACTCTGTTATAACTTAGACTTTGTTTTTTACTTGGTTTTTTGCAATATCTGACGAGTCTAGCTATATTCTTTCATTCATGGAAATTATGACATAAAAATTTCCAAACTCCATTTTTGGTTGCTAGGCTATATAAGGGGTCTCAAATGGAAAATTTATCCAAAGGTAGGCTGTTAGGCTATATAAAGTACATAACAAAGAATGCATTAATCATGTTCATGTATGCATGTAAAAGTAAGGTCTTGATTAGAATCAAAGCAAGTTCTAGAGGAACAAAATCAATGGTAGCAAATTATACATGAAAGGAAAATAGAGACTGATATGGATATGTCAGTTATAAGGCTCAAAGTCTCACAGGTTTGTGTCTACTAAATCCAGTTACTTTAGTCCTAAAACAAATAGCTTGACTAAACAATCTTAAAGAAAAAAACAAAATCATCATTCAATTATGTTATGATTTTTTAATGAGCTCAATTGAGAATTCGTTAATTATATTAACAATCAAGACATTGAAATAACATCACCACAAAAAATATTTCAGTCCCACAAATATAAAAATTACGTTTACAACAGACAACCCCCAAATCGTTGATTTTAAAACATGAAGATGTAGGCATATTAAAATTACCAAAGCAGAGTATAATGCCACCAACATAAACAACCCCTAAATCCCCTCATACTTAATATGGACATTGTCCTCAATGACTGTACTAAAAGAGATGGGGAAGTAAAGAAAAATGCCCTGAATGTGTTTTGTTTTGAGCAATGCTGTATAGCTAAATCATTGAGGGCTGATTTGGCAACTGAAAGACAATATATCCTATGATGCGTTTTGCATTTCCAACTAATGGAATATTGTTTGTGGAGAAAATATGGTGGAGAAAATTCAAATTAAACAATATTGAAAATAGAGAAAGCAATAAAATGAACTAAACAAAAAAAATCTTTATTGGTCATGATGCAACACCACGCTTGGGTTGCCTTCCAAAAGCACCTTTCTTTATTGTTTTTGGCTAGACAATTCTCAATAGTTTTTCTTCTTAGACTTCGGTTAAAGCGTTTGTAATAATCATTGGCAGGGTTTCATCCTCTCCAAAGTACATATACTTCAAATATTTGAGTAAAAACTTTAATTCCAACTTCGAGGCCTATTTAATAGAAGGTAAAACCCATTCATAAGAATTTGATAGTTATAAAGGAGAGTTAACCAACTTGTTTGGCATTTCAAGTGGTGAATGCAAAGACATAACTGCTTTTTTCATGTCCTTATTATTTAGGGTTTGAGTGAAGATTATTTAAATATCAGATCTTATTTCTAAGTTTTGATCAACTTTTTTAAAATTATATTATTGCAAACCACAAGTCATCCAAGTATCCAGCCTCTAAAATAAACACACAAACCACCAATGAGAAATCTCTTAAAACTCTTTTAGGATGGAGGGATCGTTATGACTTGAGTGTTAACTTTTTCTTTTCTCTACTCTGTTTATCTATATAGGTGGAGTGTGTATAATACATTTTATATCATAATTCATATAAATTATTAGGCATATCATTCTATTTATAGAGAAAACTTTATAACTCTGTAAATGGAAAAATATCATTTTGTCCTCTGAATAATAATATCATTTTTTTCTAGGTTTATAATTGCAATCCCTTATATTAATTACATTATAATCCTCAATGTTCAAAACTTATTCTTAATTAAGTTACACTTGATTAGTTATCCTAGTTTAATTCCTAACCAGTAGTTTTTAATGTGCGTGACCTATTGGGTTTCTACTAAGTTGACACATATATAAATCATAATCTTAAATAAACTAGGATTAAATAAATTAAATAATTTAATGTATTATCAATTCAATAATTGATTGGTATATATTTGTAGATTAAATGCATCATTTAGCAACGTGTCATGATCCTTCAAATATTAGAAAAGACATATGTGGTTTAACTTAATCTTTCAAGAAGTAATGTCTTCGTGTAATTATTATCCCTTCATTAAGAATATTTCGATTTAGACATTATAACATAAAGTGTGTTTGCTCTATCAAATCATGTTTGTTCTCAACACCATAGTTATTGATTATTTGAATAAGATTTGAAACTCTTTTCAAATCTAATTTCAACTTATGCAATGATTTCACAATCAATATTATTTGAAAACATTTGAAATATTTTCTCTAATTCATAGAGGGTGATGAATCTTCTTTTGATCACGTAAATACATTCATATAGTTTACATTATACCCAATATTTACTCATTTGTTACTCTTGATTAGGATAATGTATAGTCAGTATCAAATCATAACATTTCTTAGTGATTTCAAGTCTAATTTACACAACTGTTAAGTGAGTCTTTTCATTTACATAAGTGGTTTGTTTATATGAAATTCTCATACAAGCCAATTCAGTGTATATGTCATATGACAAACATTTACATGTGAGTTCTAGGCATACATAATACCTTAGCTTGTAAGAATAGTTACTTCTTTTCACTAAGAAAATAACATAATATGTATTAGTCTTAATGACTCCCATTAATATTCAGTCTTAATAAAGCATCAATTATAAATATTTAGGAATAATGTTTTAATGCAATAGAAATATCATAATTATAACAACTTTATAATTTCCTTTGTAAATCATATTTGTCCTAAGGATTTTATCTTTACTCTATACTCATTAATCAAACATAAATGAATATTAAAGATTAAGAAAGCTTTCATTAATAATAAATATACTTACTTATACATTAACAAAGTAAGCGTCACGTGTAATCAATCGATTGGTTATAGAATATATACATTAACACTGGCCTACTTGGGCCTTTTAGGGAGGTGTTCAGTATGTTTGGATTTCTTTGGCTATATTCAGGTGTTTGCACCAAGTGTATATACTAGACAACTAGGATAACTATAGGATGGATGAGGAGTCTTAATTAGGATTCAATGATATTGATATGTAAGTGCTTGATTAAACTTTTTGAAATGTTTTTTATTTGAGTTCATTAATGTGAATATAGAGAGAGCCATAACTATTTTGGCACATTTTCTATTTGAGCTCATCAGTGTGGAGATGGAGAGAGCCACAACTAATAAAAGCATTTATTTGGCTGGTCATAATTAAAAAAATAGCTAACCTTAAATCATTGTTGTAATAAATGTGCTAATAGCATGGAAACAATGGTTAATGTACTGCATGATTATATTGTGTTAAAATCTCTAATGATGGATTCAAGTGAATGATATTCCTTCGTTAGTTGTTCTCAATTTGTTTCGTTTACTAAAAAACTAGTAAGGGGTGTATTTTACTAAATTTAGAGAGGATTGGGTCATTATATTTGGCATTATTATCTAGTATATTTGGTGAAGATGTAACAAAGTTATGAACTTTCATACAATTAATTCTTATAATGTTGAAATTAAGGAAGCTTAAAAGAGTTACTTTTTTTCTTCTTCTCACCACCCCTATGGTAATGTTTAGTTACTGTTTCAAAATAGAAGAAACACAGATAACGAGGATAGAAGGAATATGTCTCCTTGTACTTCTTATTTTGAAAGTATAGAATTCTTTAAAAAACTATTCAAGATATATATTTATTTTACATTCATGCCTCTTTGATCAAACATATTTCTATTTCTTTTATATATATTTTTCTATTTTAAGACACCAACCAAATGTAACATATGCTATCAAATGAATCAGTTGGGTTTATAGTCAGGGCAATTCTTGTTAGGTTGGAAAAAATCTAAATAAAAATAAGGTTAGTAAGGGCAATTCATGTTAGGTTGGATTTGGGGATTTGCTTTGTAGATGGGGTTACTAAGGACAATCAAATTTAGGCTAGGTATGGTAATTTGCTTTATAAATTTAGTTGGCAAGTACAACATCAAACTTGAGTATTGGTTTGTAATTCTTCTAATGCTAAGTCATGTGTGATGAATATTGGATTATATATGGTATGAAATTCGCATATAGAACAACTTCAACTTAAAATAAATTTTGAAGTGATGTAGAAGTTTATGTCACAAAATCATAAAAAAAATAGTTAGGTTTTCGTAGCATATTGTTGAAATAAATTAGAAAACTTATTTGCAAAGGATTGATTATTAGTATTATACATAAACATAGAGAAGCCTATCATTACGAAGACAAGCTTGATAACTTTAAGGTAGAATTATGCAAAAAAAAAGTTGTATATTTTGTTATGTTGGCCTTCCTATATGTATAAGATGGAAGTTATTGAGAGATGTTCGAGGTATGTGATCAATTAGGACATATACTAGACAGGTGGCCCGTGTTATGCTATGGGCCGACTCAATTTTTTTCCATCACAAAAAAAAAAAGATGCCAAGGCAATGTAAGCTTTCCTAAAAAACAAAAAAAAATTCTAAAACTTAGGTCATTGACTCATTTGGGCTTCATAAGCTCGACTAATTTCATGAGACGAATAAAAAAAATACAATGATAGTACATAAACTAAAAAAATTGACAACAAAAAAATTCAAAAATATGTGACCCTAGCCCATCCAAGTTAGCACACTAAATATGTGAATTGGTCGTGACACTGGGATAACCTTGTTGCCAGAAAATTGGATAAAATCATAATACTTAATTATCAAACAATCAAATGTTGAAATATGAAATTGAATTTATTTTTAAATAAAAAACAACAAAAAAACCCAAGTCAAACCAAGTTAACCCGCTAAACTCATGATCATAGACATAAGACTGGGATAACCTAATGGAGAGGAAAGAAAAAAAACAAAGCACAAAAACCAATTCTCAATCAATCAAATGTTGAATGGTGAAATTGAAATAAAAAAATCAATTTTTAAAAAATCAAATGTTAAAGAATCATATCTCGTAAATAGGTAAAAATTCATTGAGCATATAATAACATCATAGAAAGCAAAAAAAATAATTAAAGCTCAATTTCTAGTAATCAAACTATCAAAGGACAAAATTGATGAAAAAATACAATCTAAAAAAGGTAAAAAAAAAAAAACTAACCTAAGCCCACCCAAGTTAACATGCAAAATCTATGATTTGATTGTGATACCAGGATAACCCCGTTGAAAGTAAGTTGGGTAAAAATATGAAGCTTAATTATCATACCTCTCAATGTTGAAGGGAGTTATAACTCGAATCATTTTTAAAATCAGTGAAAAATACAATAGAAAACAAATAAAAAAATAATCAAACTCAATCTCTAATTAAATAAATGTCGAAGGATGAAACTAAAAAATATAAGCTTAAAAAAAGAGAAAACAAACCTAGGTGAATCTCTTAAACCTGAGTTAATCTTCTAAACTCACAATATATGAAATCTCAAACCTAGACTCAATTAAGAAGCTCAATTATCAACCAATTTAACTTGAAAGATGAAATAAAAAAAATAATTTAAGAAATTTACCAAAGTAAAAAAAACAATCAAAATAATGAAAATCAAATCTAATAGGAAAAAAATCGGAGGATGAAATCGTAACAAATATTCAATTTTAAAAATTCTCAAATAAAAAAATATCAATCAAAAGAATGATGATCAAATTTGAAAAATAAAAAAATTAAGGGAAAAAGAAATTGAAAAAGAAATTATAAATTATTTCAAATAAAATAAATAGTAATAAAGTATAGGGATCAAATCTAAAAGAAAAATAAATTGAAGGGCTGCTTTAAAAAATTAAATGTTCAAACAATAAAATCGAGGAGGAGAGATAAAATAAGGGGAAAAAGAAAAGGTCGTCGGTGTCAAACCGGAGGTCTGTTGGTCACATACACTGCTAAAATGAATTGAATGTCGCCCTACAAGACATCATTTAGTTGTTGGACGATGTTGCATGCTTCAATAATTTTTTTAAAAAATAATATTTAATATTTAATAAATTATGAAATTGCCCCGTACTATATCTGATTATAACAAGAAAACCAAGTTGAAAATATGAAAAAGCCATTGGACTCCAACTTAATAGTTTTTGTTATTTTAAAGGTAATTTAGTCATTTTATCATGCTTAAAAGATAAAAAGACAAAAATACCCTTAAAGCAAGTTTAATATTTCTTGTTTTAAAAGATAATCTAATCATTTTATTATACTTAAAACAATATCAGAAGACTTTCCAGATTAATTTGTTAATAATTAATGAATCATAAGTGAAAAAACAGTATCACCTTGATAATAAGCTAATTGATTTTATTTAAGAATAAATAAATAGTTGTTATCATAGTTTTTAAACCCAAACCGGCCCGGCGGGTCGACCTGGGATCCGGGACCCAGCTGACCCGGGCCTGGGACCGGTCCGGGTCTAAGTAAAAACTCGTCGGGGAGTTGGCCCGGCAAAACCTGGTACACCCCGCTAAGACCCGACCTCTTTTTTTATATATATGCATAGACATGAAACGACATCGTTTTGGTCTTTTAAAAGGCCAAAACGATGAAGATTAACGATGCGCAAACAGAGAGAAAACCTAATTAAAGAAAAAGCAATTTCAACATAATTGCTGTGAGATGTGCTACGGAATACCTGCAAATGACAGAGGATGTAGAGATGGGAAACTTAAACATACAAGCTTGAAGTTTTCTTCAATTCCTGCATACTTCATGGGTGGAAAGATTCTATTGTCACTCTATAGAGCATCAAAGAATTTTCTTTATGGTCAGAAGACCTTGGAATAACAAGCAGATGTATTGAAGCGATTGCCTCTAAAGTCTTAACTCATCCATCAAAGGTGAGTTTGTCGCACATTTACTCTAGAAGGGAAAGTGATGATGAGTCTTGTAATGGAGCGGAGAGCCGGAGACATAAACCGCCAAGCAAAGGGTGGTGGGCTGAAGATATGGCAGAATTAGGCATAGACCTGTATTAGAGAACCATGATAGCAGTGAAGCCCGGTTGAAAGATGTCATCTGGTCTCATAGGGGAGGCCTTGAAAATTTACGCAGCTCGATGGCTACCTAACATATAAAGAGAAAGAAATGTTAATTAGTCTCATAGATGGAAAGATGTCATTTCTCTTTTCTTTATTCTTTGTCTTTTTTTTGTTGATCCGGGTCAACCCATCTGATCCGTGACCCGATCATTAGACTGGATCGACCACTAGGTCGGATTTCAAAACTGTGATTGTTACACTATTTTAACTTAAATCTAGAGGTACAGTGGTTTGTTGATTTTTTTTTTAATATTATACCTTGTGTAAAAAAAAAAGTTTTGAATATGCATTGTGATTAACTATTGTGGTCAACCCTGTGATCTTGTATCTTATTTAGTGTAAGCGGACAAAACCTGTAAAAAAATAGAAAAAGAAACGATGGATGGATTTGGATGATATATATTATGTTTGTAAAATTCACACAATTGATTTCAGATAAAAAAAAATAACTAAGATTTTCATTCATACACACACACGCAACGAATCAATAATAATTATATATATATATATAAATATTTTATATTTTCAAAAATATTTTTTTAAAAAACTTGAATTTAACGGTCAAAACAGGCCCGGGAGCCTTAGATCTGGCGCCCAAGCCAAACTCATTAGTCTTGGATCTAGCAACTAAGTCAAATCCAAGTTAATTGGGTCTGGCTCCCCTAATAGATCCAAGTTTCTGGGATCTGGCTCCCTTAATAATAATAAAAATAATAATATTAAATTTATATAATACAAGTTTTTATAGTTTTTAATCCCTTCAAATTAAATTTACATTTTTTCTTCAATATTAATTACATTTTTTAAAAAAACTTTAAATAATAATATTAACAATAATAACAATTTTTAATTTTACCTTTCAAATCAAATCTATGGATTTTTTCAATAGAAATAGTATTTTAAAAAAATTTATTAATAACTATATTAAACATGCCTACCCAAGTTCTTATAATTTTTAATTTTACCCTTCAAATCAAATTTATGGTTTTTCTTCAATAGTAATAATATTTTTTTAAAGTTTAATAATAATAATAATAATAATTTTTAAAATGTAAAAAAAAAAATTAAAAGAGATTTAACTTTGGTGGTCATGCCAAACCCAAAATAGTTGGATTTGACGGTCATTTCCAGATCCAAGTCTCTTAGGTCTGACGGTCTTGCCAGACCTAATGTACTTGGGTCTGGGGATGCTATATCCAAGTTATTTGGGTCTGACGTCCTACAAGATCCTAGTTCCTGGGGTGTGACCGTACCAAACCAAAGTGTGACCTTATTAATATTTTTTTTCCAATAGCAATGATATTGTTTTCACATTTATTAATAATTATATGAATAATATTAACAATAATGCAAAGAATAACAATAACAATAACAATAATAATATTTTTTAATTTTACCTTCCAAATCAAATTTATGATTTCTTTTCTATAACAAATTTTGTTTTTCAAATTTATTCATAATTATATGTATAATATTAATAATAATAATATTTATAATATTAAACAGGCCTGACCCAAGCTCATACAATTTTTCATTTTACCCTTCAAATCAAATTTATGGTTTTTCTCCGATAGTAATAATTTTTTTTTCAAATTTATTAATAATTATATAAATAATATTAACAATAATGATAACAACAACAATAATTTTTAATTTTACCCTTCAAATCAAATCTATAGTTTTTTTTTCCAATAGCAATAATATTTTTTTAAAATTTAATAATATTAATAATAATATTAAACTTATCAGACCTAAGTTCTTATAGTTTTAATCCCTTTAAATCAAATTTATGATTTTCTTCAATAGTAATAATTTGTTTTTAAAATTTAATAATAATAATAATTTTACCTTTCAAATCAAATCTATGATTTTTTCGATAACAATGATATTTTTCTTCAAATTGTTTTAATAATTATATTACTAACAATGAAAAAAAATATTAATAATAATATTATGTGATGTCAGACCCAAACGCGAGGGTTTTGCTAGAGCGTATAGGATTTGACAGACATGTCTAAAACTGGAGCTAGGTGTCTAGCAGCCATATTATTCCCCAATGATAGACCCCAAAAAACCTGAATAGATTATTTTGTCCCTAACTATTTTTTCAATACTAAATATATCTCATGAAAAAAAAAAACAACTCCACCTTCAATTGCATGCCTAACAAGTTTCTTTGTCAATAATAACCATTAGGTTTGGCGGGGTCTTGCGCTCCTACCACACCCAAGTTACTTGGGCTTGATCTGATGTTGTTGCCAGACTCACGTAACCTGGGCCTGATGCCCCTGTCAAACCCAAGTAACTTGCCAAGTACTTATAGTTTTTAATCTATTCAAATCAAATTTATAGCTTTTTTTTTATAGTATTAATATTTTTTTTCAAATTTATTAATGATGATGATGATGATGATAATAAATAATAGTAATACAAAATTAACAACAACAACAATAATAACAATACTAATACTAGTTTTTAATTTTACCCTTCAAATCAAATCTATGATTTTTCTTTGATAGTAATAATTTTTGTTCAAATTTATTAATAATAATGTTTATAATATTAATAAAAATATTATCAAACATGTCTGACTCAAGTTTTTAATTTGACTCTTAAAATCAAATATATATATTTTTTTCAATTGTTATAATTTTTTTTCAAATTTAATAATAAGAATAAGAATCATAATAACAACAACAATAAGTAGCAGCAACAACAACAATAATAATAAGATCCATGTTCTTAGGGTATAACATCCCCTTTTAAACCCAAGAACCTTAGGTGTACTAGGGTTGCCAGACCCAAGAACATTGGGTTTGGTGAGCTGGCTACTCTGCCAAACCCAAGTTACTCAGGTCTAGCACACTTTCCAAACCCAAGTAATTTGAATCTGACTCCCTGCCCGACTCAAGTTTTTTGAGTTTAGTGTTCTTGTCAGACCCAAGATACTTGAGTTTGGGTCTGGGAATGCCATACTTAAATTACTTGGGTTTGACGCCTCTACTAGACCCTAGTTCCTATCATTTGTTTTTTATTTTATTTTTAGTTTTTTGTAGTCTTTTTCTTCACTGTTGTTTATTTAGAAAAATATTATTTTTTATTATTCACACTTGGAATATTTATCATTTTACACCTGATCTATTTATATCATTCTTTTTGTTCATACATTATTATTTTGTAATTTGTTTTTTTATTTCTTCTTTTATTTATTTTTTGAAAAATTATTATACAAAGGCTAAGGAAATAATATTTCAATGTAGCAATTGCAACATAGTCCCATTTTTATATTATATTAAAAATACGTTTAAGATCTTACATGTTTTTATTAATACACATGATCTTCATTGTATTTTATTATATGTAAATATCAACTTTTTTTATTCACAATTATATTTTTTATTCACTGTAAAATAAATATTAATAATACCTACACATTAATTTATTTACATTAGAAAAAAAATATTCACCATACAACTAGGCGAATCGAATTATCGTGTTAATATTTCTTTATATATTTATTGGCATAGATAATTATTAATTTATTTAATTAAATTCAAGCTTAAATTTTTAATTTATAATTATAATTTTTGTTGTAAAAAGTATATTTAAAAAACTTATATATCTGTTTTTTATATATAAAAAAAAACCCACAGCAAAATAGGAGCCATTACGATTACTATTTTATATATGTAAAAAATAAACCATATCAACAAACAAATCTCAAATCGGACCATCCATGAGCAAGCAAGTCGGTAAAACTCATCACTTCCAAATCACGCGCTCAAACCAAGCGCGCGTGAAGCAGACAGACACCATCACTTCCCAAAAAAAACCTTTTTTTTTTTTTTTTTCTTCTTTGGCTACAGCAAAACTACAGAACACTACTCAACTAGTGCTAGTAGTCTCTCGCAATTAATAAAGCTCCCTTCTCCTCCACCACCCCTGTTTCAAGTTTCAACTCTCACTCTTCAAAACCCCCTTCTCTCTCTCTCTCTCCCTCTTCCATTTCTTCTTCTTCTTCTTCTTCTTCTTCTTCTTCTTCTTCCCTAACACACACAGACTCCTGTACTTTCCTCACCGTACATTTATACAGCGCACGGGGAGCATCTGTGTAACTGTTTTTCTAGATCTCTACCGCATTTCATGGATCTGCAACCCCACACAACACGTACACCCACACTGACACTGTCTTGATTTCTCTCTCTCCTAGGGTTTTAGTTTTGACTGACCGTTTGTTTACTCTCTCACTGCCCAAACTCTTGTTTTTAGGTTATGCTTGATACTCAATTCAACGGTGGCCTCAGCCGGAGCTCCTGGAACTTCCGCTGGATCTCCAGCAAGCTTCAAGGCCTTTGGTTTTGACAATGCTTTGGATTTTGGTTTGACGTAAGATGCATACCTTGACGACGTCGCTGCTTGTTCTTTGCTGGTCTAGCTTTGTTTTTGCTTGTTTAGGTAAACATCTTTTTCTTTTCTCACGCTTTTTTTGGTTGATATTTTCAGCTTGATTGAGTCAGAGAGTGCTGAAATTTGGGTTTATTAGCTGTAATTTTGCGTGCATTTTTAGGAATTCAAGGAAAGAGTCTTGCTTTTCTTTGTCAGTTTTGCTTCTAACAGGTTAATGAGGTGTTAATACGAGAATTGCTGTTTAGCGCAAACTTTACCTGTTACTGACTTTGCAAAATGTGCTTGTTTCTCCTAATTAACTATCAAGTATCAAGAGATGCTATAAATTACCTGCTTCTCTGCCTTTGATTGGAGCGGACATGGTTGTGCATTAATGTTTCTGAATCTTTAGGTTAAATTGGTCTCACTGATTTGCGAATTGCATGGTTGTGAAGTTTACTGAATGAATGGAAATGATTTCTATACCTTCTGTCTAGAGAATCGATATTTTTTTATGAAAAAAAATTGGCAGAATTTTGGAAGCATGTGGGAAAATTGCAGAATTCGGACCTTCATCCATGCTATTCTGAAGGATGGGATTTTAGATTTGACACGTGTGGATAGAGATTGCCAATGATTCTTTAAAATGTTAATTTGCCAAAAAATGAAAGAAAGCATATATGGCAATCGTTTCTACAAATGGATGACCTAAGTTTTACTATAGCATATCGATAAGATACTCATGCGAATCTCGTGATCATGTGGTTACGTAACCCACAACGAAATTGAAAACTAACCTAAGAAAGCTGAATACTGGGTTTGAAATCCTAATCCAGAGGTAACCTTATACCTAAGAATCAAAGGTATTGGAAAAAGAACTTGAACTTAGAGATAACCCTTGTATCTAAGAACTCAGAGTATGCGAATGACACTACAAAGCCAATTAATCTTTGATAAGTTGATGTACAATTTTTGTCCCTACAAAGAAAGGTTGTTTGCAACATGCAAAACAAAGAAAAAAATCTAGTTTATTCAAATCATCATAGCTACCGAAACTTGCAATGATAAAAGTAATATTTAGCCCCTTTTAAATAACCCTAATGGATCTCTTTTGGGTTGCAAGCGAATGAGCCCTATTGTTCTCTAATTTTCACACATTCCCGGCGGATTTCAGTCCTGACTTCAACATGTCGTTCTCTCCTATCCGGATAAATTAGCAAGTCTACCACATATTGCCAAAAAAGGTATGGATGTCTATTTTCCAATCCAATAGGAATCTCAATAGAATTCCTTTTATAGCTCTAGATATGGTCCTAACAGTAGACGAAGGTCCAGATAAATAGATTTGACAATATTCATCTAGTAATTTTGACCATCTAAAATAAATCCTTCTCAAACTTCGATTGACATGAAATCTTAATCCAATGAAGAACATGTCTAGAAACTCTTGTCTAGAACTTGATAGCATAAATTGGATATTAGAAAATTTTACACTAAATCCAAATTTGACCTTGCTTGGATCTTATCATTTCTTTTTCTTTAAGATGATTCATCCTCAAATCACCAATAGGTATAATGGAAAATTCTTTAGCCTCTTGTTGAAGCCTTTGAAGTTCTTTTCTAGCCTGCACTTTTTCCAACAACATTGTATAAAAAAAGTAGCCGATAATAATTTCAAATAAACACGTCTTGCCATCCACTCGCGCACATATTTTTGAATGATAATCACTACTGTTTTTTTATTGTTTTTCATCCTTTTCGGCGTTGAAATGAAGCTCTCCATTCTTCACGTTTTTTATTTCTCTCTTTATAAACCTTTGCAATTCGTTTAGCCTTGCGCTATTTATCTAACATCATAGAAGCATTATGATCATAAATATTTGAAATTCGTAACCTTAGTTTTTCTTCCTTACTCATATTGAATTTTCTTCGATCAGCCTTATGTCAAGCTCCATCATTTTCATTAGCAACATCCCTCCTATCTTTCCATCCTATTTTGCATATCACCCATCACCAATTGTTGAGTGACGGCTCCTAACTGAAAAGCAACATTGTTACTTGTTGTTGGTGGTGCCATATTGATTGACTTGGACATCTTCAAATTTGAAAAATTGGTTAGTGATAAAGAAAATATGTTTACTCATCCACTCCCTAACATGTTTACTCTCCTTTTGTGTTTCACACAGATTACTTATGGCGATCCATGAATACAGTAACATGACTAGACGAAGATGCAACAAGAATTGAATATACACTGAACTAAAAAAATTGACTTGAAATTGAAAATTCAAAAAGAATTAACTTGAACCTATGATTTTTAAAGCAAACCCGAAAAAAATCAACTCTTAACCTGAATTTGCGATCTGGTTGCTTCTTTTTTTAAAAACAAAAACTAATGTGACTAATTTGGATAGAAATATTAACACAATCTGATTTTTTTTTTTTTAAATCAAAGAATCCTAGACACAAACTACTAATCTCTAGACATGAAATAATTGAAAATCGAATCAAGGATAGCAAAACCTAAGAAATTCAAAACTAACAAGAAGAAAATAAAGGATATAACCTAATTTTCAAAGATTTGCTCTGATATCAATTGATGTGAACCTCATGATCATGTGGTCACACAACCTAAAAAAATTAAAAATCAATCCAAGAAAGCTGGATATCAGGTTTAAAACCTCAACCCCGAGGCAACTCTGTATCTAAGAACCAAAGGTATTGGAAAAAAAAACATGGACTCAGAGATAACCTTGTATCTAAGAACCTGAAGTGTGCAAATGACGTCACGAAGCCATTTAATTTTTGATAAGTCGGTGTATGATCTTTGTTCCTGCAAAGAAAGGTTGTTTGCAACACACAAAACAAAGAAAAAAAAATTTTTTTATTCAAATTATCGTAGCTCTTGAAACTCCTAGCGATAAAAGCAATATATAGTCTCCTCAAAATAATCCTAATGAACTCCTTTTGGGTTGCAAGCCAATAAGCTCTATCAGTGTTCAACTACCACAAGTTTAATATTGAAACAAACCCTCAAACAATGTCTAATGGGCCAAAACAAATCCAATTTAGAATAAAATCCAATGCTAATAATATTCAACATTAAAATAAATAAAAGAAACATCATAAAACAAAGTTCTCTTGCTTGAAATCTCCATGCATGGCGGAAACTCCCCCTTTGCTTTTCTTGGAGGCTTTGCCAAAACGTCATGCTCTAAATTAGCTAGAAAACTTTGTTTTTAATTGCTGGAATTTTCTCCCTTAAATTGCCTCCCCTTAGTCTCTTTGATGTGCTAGGAAATCCTGTAAAATAAGAAAAAGAAGAACATAAGAATCCTAAGCCTCCTTGCCACCATATACATTTCATAATGGATATAAAATCCTTACAAACTATGAATAATAGTTGCTACCATAAATGTCTCATTTTTTGACATGGAATCCTTGTAGAATAGGTAAGCCAATAACCGCCACACATGTTTCCAAGAGCATTAAGAAATCTTTATATTTGACCGGAATCCATATTACATAAGGAAACAATGTTTATTCAATTTTTACACAGTCCTAGCAGATTTCAATCCTGACTCCAAACACATCGTTATCTCTTGTTCGGATGAACTAGCAGGCCTACCACATATTGCTGGAAAGGTATAAATGTCTACTTTCCAACCCAATTGGAATCTCAGCAGAATTTCTTCTGCTTCTATAACTCTAGATATAGTTCAAACAGTAGACAGAGGTCCAGACATACAAATTTGACAAAATTGATTCAATAACTTCGACCCTCTAAAACAATCCCTTCCTTAATCTTGATTGACCTTGAATTTTAACTCAATATAGAACATCATGTTTAAAAGCTCATGTAAAAATCTCAGCCCGATCCAATGGTCAAGTTGAAAGTTATGCTTAATAGTGTAAAATTAGACAATATAAAATTTTTCAATAGTAAAAAACTGGACAATATAAAATTTTACATCAAAATCCGAATTTGACTTTACTCCGATCGTATCAGATACGGTCTTCATTCCACATCTAGTAATGCTGATACATAAAGTAAAATATCATGGTGCTACAATGTATCACTCTTCCCAATACACATTGCTTGTGGCCTTCCATTCTTTCTTTTCTTCTATTTTCTTTCTTTTGTGAGGGGACAGTCTGATAGTGTAGGATTTATACTATAAGTATAACATGTCTCTTTGTGTTAAGTTTCTAGTCTTAACTAAATTATGAATCCCCAATTCTTTTTTTAGGTCTCAAATTTAATACCAAAATCTCAATGCTTCTTACCATATAAAGGAGATGTATAATGATGAGGAACTACTCCAGATGAAGTGATCGAGATTCTTTTCATCTAAGGAAATCATCTCATTTTCTTTTTTGGACGAAACTCTATAGAGATTGAAATTGAAATATCACTCTCCAGATGCTTTTGTTAAAAGTACATTAACATTGGTTTTGCTTTTGGTCAATTCTAGATTGGTTTTGTATTAATTGACTTCAGATTTTAGGAAATCAAGCAATGGCTTTAACTCTTGCCTGTTTATTGTTGAGTCTTTTAAGAGGGTAACTGCTTTTGAGTTATTCACTGTTTAGCTGGTTAAATTGATCTAACTGGTTTGCTGATAGCATGGCTGTCAAGTTTACTGTATGTATTAAGAGATTAGCATGATCTCACTGATTTCTATACCTTCTTTCTGGAGAATTAGGAGATTGTTTTTAATGAGATAGTAGATAGAAATTGAGAAGCATGAGGGAAAATTTGCAGAATTTGGAAATGAGATTTCTGTTGAGTAAGATTGTACATTCATCCTGTGTTGAAAGATAGCTTCAATGCTAACACCACGTTTCCTTATAAATTGAGAATGATGCAATAAACCTCAGGAAATAGGCACAACGGATTATGTGTACTTGCTAAAATTGAAAGAAACCATATATGCATTATGTGTATTTGCTAAAATTGAAAGAAACAATATATGGCATGTTATTTTGATGCTGATAAAGCATGCACTTGCTTAAGCAATTGATTACCTAAGTCTGGGGATTAGATAAGATATGGTCTTTGAACTACATTTGACAAAGCTAATTAATTAAGTAATTATTAGGTACCACAATGTATCTCTCTTCCCATACACCCTGTTACTGGTTTTCTCTTCACATGAAAGGAAATAGTCTAACGTATCCACTGTATTTACAGTAGGATTTATACTGTAAGCATGATGTGCCTCCTTGTTTTAAGTATCTAATCTTAAATTATGAATCCCTGAATTTTAAAAATCTTAAATTTATTATGATAATCTCAATGCTTAGCATATAATTGAAATGTATAATGATGAGAAACTACTCCGTACAGAGTACACATTAAGTGGCCAAGTTTCTTTGCATCAAAAGAAATCATTTTTTTTTCAAAGGAGCTTCGTAGAAATTGAAATATCATTCTTCATATGCTTCATTTTAACGAAATCAGTTTTATAATTGGACAAATTATTTCCACTGTTTTATACTTTATTTTTTAACTCTCTTTAGTTTTTATGATCTGCTAAATGGTGATGCTTATGCCTACTTTTGTTACATATTCACTTTATTATTGAGTAGGTTTTTTTTTTCTTCCTGTTATTCATTAATTGTTTTTGTAGCCATGCGTCCTCCTTACACATTGTCATAACATATTAGATATCAATTAGTCACAAGATTTTTTTGGGTTAAATTCCCTGTATTATTTATCACAAGAGGTCTTGCAACTTCGCTTCGTTCAAGAAAACTGACTTATCTGTTCTCCATTCTTTTCAGGACATCCATTACTTCATGTGTATTTGTCTCCTTTGCCACCAAGTTGGCGATTATCTGTGAAAGACATTTTTGTGCAACACGGTAAGGCCACAAAGTTTTAGTATCTGGGAAGGTCAATGTCTTCCTGTAATGGCAAAATTCATTGTTAATAAATTAAATCACTGTAGTACAGGTCAAACTTTTTTTTGACTCTATGTCAGTCTCCATCTATATGTGATAGCTGTGTATTATTGCTGACTATGGACAACATGCACTCTACTGCTTACAGGAATGTCAGCTGCAATGAGTTTGTCATTTGCTCGATCTCGACCATCTCATAGTATTGTGGTTCAGCCTTCTTTGGGCCCTTCCCTCTCACCTGCACCTTCTCCAGCACATCAAGGTGCCCTTTATTCTCAATTTCTCAGCAACTTTCCTTGACACTGCTATTGGGAATTTCACTAATTTCATCTCTTCTTATTTCAGATTTTCTCCCTGTTCCTCATAGTGCACCCTTACCAAGACGTCATGGTGGTCATCGAAGTCGTCATCATCGCCCTGTGAAACCTGCTGTGACTGCTCCATCCCCTTCAGAAGAGCAAAGTAACATCTGGCAGCTAGAGTTTATAGTTCTTTGTAAGGTGCTTTTGAATTTATGTTGATAAAAAATTCTTTGGCAGGCTGTGACCAAATATGCACTGAGCCACTCACTGCAGTTCCCTTTGGCTCACCTTGTGGCTGTGTTTTTCCTATGAAAGTCAGACTTCTCCTAGATGTGGCACCGTATGCAGTTTTTCCTGTTATGAGAGAACTAGAGAGTGAAGTTGCAGCAGGCACGTATCTGGAAGAGAGTCAGGTGAAAATAATGGGTGCAGGTGCTGATAGTCAAAATCAGGGGAAAACTGTGGTGGATATCAACTTGGTTCCACTTGGAGAGAAGTTTGATAATACTACGGCAATACTTACATATGATAGATTTTGGAAAAAGAAAGTGCCTTTAAATATAACTCTTTTTGGTAATTATGAAGTAATATACATTAGTTATCCAGGTAATAATCTCGATTCTCTTGTAAATCTTTGTGGCTTTACATATATTACTTTAATGGTCGTGACCTACCTCCTGAGATTATATAGGGATTCCTTCTTCATCACCATATCCAAACTACACGGGGAGTGGTCCAAGTGGAAGTACCAGGGATCTCCCCATCACAGCTAATTTTGTAAACAAGAACCAGAGGATGAATCTTAGAACCATCATCATCATTACTCTGTCAGCATTTGTGGTTTTAGTGGTTTTCATTGGAGCAATTGCCATTGTCATAAGATGGAGAAAATCTGGAAGACCATCAAGTGCTGTTGGTCCAGCATTCACATCCCCTATAAATAAAAGATCCGGTATGCCCCTTTTTATTCATTTTGTTCTACTTGTGAAGATTTATTTGGTCAAAGTGTCATGTAATGTTTATGCTGTTACATCTCCGCTTTTGAATGCCAATCCTGTTATTTCACAGCTTCTACTGTAGTTTATAATGGAGAATACCAAGTGGGAAAGTTTACAGAAATGTATGCTATCAAAATCTTTTATGTCACTTCACATGTCTCTGTTGGAATAGAGCAAGTAGTTTTTGTAGTCGTGCTTTATTGGCTTTATTTTCTATGATCTCTAAATAATTGTTACTGAACAAGATAAGTCCATGCCTGAGTTAAATACTTGATTTGCTACATGCAGGCATTGGGTCTTTCTTGTCAAGTAGCATTGCAAGCTCAACACCAATGTCCCTCATGTCCAACATGGCTACTTGTATGCTCTCTGTCAAAACATTTACATTCGCTGAGCTTGAGAAGGCAACAGACAAGTTCAGTTCAAAGAGAATTTTAGGTGAAGGAGGATTTGGACGTGTTTTCGATGGGAGTATGGAAGATGGAACTGAAGTTGCTGTTAAGCTGCTTACGAGGAACAATCAAAATGGAGACCGTGAATTTATTGCTGAAGTTGAAATGTTGAGTCGGTTGCATCACCGCAACCTCGTGAAACTCATTGGCATATGTATTGAAGGGCGCACACGCTGCTTGGTGTATGAACTTGTTCGGAATGGCAGTGTAGAATCACATTTGCATGGTATTTTCCTCATCACCTTTGTCTGTCTTTTTATCGGATCAACTTTTTTTCTTTCATTTTTTGAAACATATCTGTTTAATTGTGCCATGTGCATTCTAAATTTGTCCTGGATACCTCCTAATGATATTGAGCTTTTCATTCAGCAATATTCATTCAATTGTCTTGCAAGTTATTTTCCCTGAAACAAGAAGGTAAAATGAAGTTTCTTGTTCCATGCCCCATTTATTGACACGTTTCAGGTGTTGACAATAATAAGGGACCTCTTGACTGGGATGCACGGTTGAAGATTGCCCTTGGAGCAGCTAGGGGATTGGCTTATCTTCATGAAGATTCTAATCCTCGTGTAATTCATCGAGATTTTAAGGCTAGTAATGTTTTACTAGAAGAGGACTTCACCCCGAAGGTCTCTGATTTTGGCTTGGCGAGGGAAGCAACGGAAGGGAGTCATCATATTTCTACCAGGGTGATGGGAACTTTTGGGTAATTACACTTGCCTTGTCAGTGTTTAGTAAGATTTCATTGGAAACATGACCCATCACCAGTCACATTGAACTGTATTTATTTTACTATTTCTTATTGGGAGTGGTGGATTTCTTACTGTCCATGAGAATCTGTATGAGTTTGATGATGGCTGATGTTTCTCTTAGTTTTTTCTTTACATTATAAAGATGCAATTATTCAAATATTACTGTAGTCCCCCATCTCACTTTCTGAGGTTTTGATTTGTAGGTACGTTGCCCCTGAATATGCAATGACAGGGCATCTACTTGTAAAGAGTGATGTTTATAGTTATGGGGTTGTGCTGCTTGAGCTTCTATCTGGAAGAAAACCCGTGGATATGTCACAACCCCCGGGACAGGAAAATCTAGTGACTTGGGCACGCCCACTGCTAACTAGTAGAGAAGGATTGGAGCAGTTGGTGGATCCTTCCCTGGCAGGAAGCTATGACTTCGATGATATGGCTAAAGTGGCAGCCATTGCTTCCATGTGTGTTCACTCAGAGGTGGCTAACAGGCCATTCATGGGTGAAGTTGTGCAGGCTCTGAAACTGATATATAATGACACCGATGAGACTTGCGGAGACTACTGCAGTCAAAAGGAGTCTTCTGTTCTGGAATCTGACTTTAAAGGTGATCTCGTTCCTTTTGACAGTAGCTGGTGGAATGCCGGTGGGATCTCCCCTCGGTTAACTTATGGGAGAGCCTCTTCTTTCATTACGATGCAGTACAGTTCAGGTCCACTTGAAGAGATGGAAAACAGACCGTTTTCAGCTTCAAGTTTAGATGGGGATCGGTTGTCTTTGCCGATACATGGGAACCGGTCTGGTCCCTTGAAAACAGTAAGAAGTAAACCAGCCTTCTATAGATTAAGGGGCAGCGTGAGCGAACATGGGGGGGCGCTCCTGCCAAGGCGTTTTTGGAATGATGGATATTGGGTTTGAGGTTTTCTTTCAAGAGATGTTTTTGGAAGTGTACAGTTCCCGAGGACCAGGGCTTTCTGGTCTACTGTAGTTTAGGTGTCTGGTATTTATGGGGTTTCCATGTCTGGAGGAGAGATAGAGAGGCCCTCGCTTCTGATTTTCAAAATCTTTATTCATGTTACAGAAATTTGGAGATGTAAGTTGAATACTCTCGTATTTATTATTATGGACTCTGTGCTCCATTTATATATCCTTTTGGAACAATGAGCATTCTCTCTCTCTATGCTACAATGCAAGAAAGTTTAGAGTTTCATTCCGGTGAAAGCAGCAGAAGTAATTCTTATCTTGGATGTTTATATGAAAGGAAGGACATTAAGAAAAATTTGGAGTGCTTAAAGCTTCTCGTCCTGTCAGAGCTTTGCTTCCTTGAATAGCAGGAAAGCGTTTGGTTCTGAAGGTATGTTTGTTTCTTAAAACTTACTTTCTG
>Ga0325414_1000203_pt1 | contig 42047 bp, 31 predicted proteins | sample PopdelMetagenome_8_FD_206183 | JGI IMG/M metagenome (GOLD analysis project Ga0325414, IMG submission 206183) | Populus deltoides microbial communities from Bellville, Georgia, United States - Leaf-PdKOR-R3 | ecosystem: Host-associated > Plants > Phyllosphere > Phylloplane/Leaf | place: USA... | reverse complement strand
GCATCACCAAGTGGCAATAGGATTCTCATGGTTTCTCCTCCTATTTAAAACAAGTTTATCACACCAAATTATCGTATAATCAGTAAATTCAATAACAACAAGCTTTACCTTTTTCTCCTTCGAATATTGGTGGCAATCGAAGATCAACTTAATCTTTTTCTCTCACCTAAATAGGCATCGGGATCATTCCTCCCCTGAAACGCTATAATTTTTATCTTAGTACTTCCAAAAAATTTCTCTAAGCTATCACGATACTCAAAATCTCTTACTATTCCTTTATCGCTGAAATTATCATCATGTTGAAATCCCTCATCTCTTTGATTTCTATACTTGTTAAAATCCATCAATTTGGTGCATTGATGCATGGTCAAAATCAATTCTAGCTTTTCACAATAATATTATCACCTTTTCAGTTCTTTAAGAAAATAATAACAAACAATAAAAAAATCACAGCCTCATAACAATCAACCATAGATTTTAGTACTTAAAACAATTATGAAAAACAAAAAAGACAACAATACAAATTTACAACAACAAAAATGATAGCAAAAATTAAAACATCAACGAATATGTCAACAAACACAAAAACCAATACGAAAACGAAAACATATACAAGAAAGACTAATAACCCAAAACCACAATAGATTATACTAACCTGAAACTAACAACAACAGCAACAACAAATAAACAGAATTAATTGACAATGCAAACTAATTTCGGTAAATGCTGATTTGTAATTTTCACAAATACCCAAGCCCCAAGTATACTCATCTAATCCTAAAATCAATGACAAATAACAAATTCAAGCTAGTATGTAAGCAAACTAATTTTGGTAGAAGGCTAACTTGTCAATTTATTAAGAATTGTAACTTACAATTTTTATGACAGAATTAACAACAAACGAAATTAACTTTTTTTTGTACTATACGGATTCTTATTCAACAATAGCCTTTTTGAACATAAACCTTTTTTTTTTCATTTTTTTATACTATTGCTGCAAGAATTAAAATTCAAAACTACAAGCAAATAATATGGATAATTTAAAGATAGATAGAACCTAATTTTAAAGCCCTATGCTTATACCAACTAATACGAGCAAGTACTTTTGAACCCACAAACAAGCTAGAAATAATCCAAGAAAACTAAAATCAGATTCATAGAAACCTAATCCAACAATTACTTGAACCAAGAAATCAAAGATATTTGGTGAAAAAAGAACTCCAACACTATGATTATAATGAATCACAAATTGAAAGTATAGGAAGAGCATCACAAAAATAGATGATCTTTTATAAGTCCAAGAAAAGTTCGATGAAGAACCTAAAGTATGAGCAACTCACAAACTTTCTAAAAAAAATTTAAATAAAAGCTAAATAATCCTATTTATAATAAGTAAAAAGATCATAAATAAAGTTGAAAAAATAATAAAAGAGTATTAATTCAAATAAGAACAAGAATCATAAATCAACTAGGAAAATAATGTAAATCCTGCACAATAGTTTTTGGACCTTATCAAAAGGTCTTCCCGATGTTTGATCGCTATAAAATTTGAACCCTATAGAAAACAACGCCTTTAGAATCTTCTAGAAAACTTCCAACATGATCCAATGGCTAGATAAAAAAAAATTATTCTTGTTAGCGTAAAACTATGCATTAGAAAAAATAAAGGCCAAAACCAACTTAAACTTGTCCAATTCTTTAAGGAACCTGTAAAACATGAGGAAACAAAGCCCAAACTGCCTCTCTTTATCATTATCATTTCACCAACTCCTTTTCTTTTTTAGATTTAAATTAATTAGAGTCTGATCATCCCTAGTTGAAGTCTGAAAGCTTGAATTGACTCAAATATCCTGAATAAACCCTTTGAAGGTCTTTTTAATTTTCTTGGTCATTGACTTTGTAATAGGCATAACTAACACCTTTATTAGATCATGTGTTACTGCTTGATAATTCTTATTACATGTATTAATTTCTTTTTTAATTGAGAGGTATAGTGATGAGTTATTTTGTGATGTTGTTCTCATGCATGCAAGTCACAAACTATTAGGAAGATTATGGTTGTTTGATAGAGAGCTTATTTATGATGAGTTCTAGAATAGGCACTCTTTGGTAAATGATAGTAAAATAATTACCCTTATATCTTTAACCCCAAAACAAGTATATGAAGATCAATTGAAATTAAAAGGAGAGACTGAGGCTGAGAGGAGTGAAAAGAAAGAGGTGGTTGAAATGAGTGAAAAGAAAGAGATGACTGAGAGGGGAGAAAAGAGATGGGCCACATAAGAAGAAAGAAAAAGAGGTTGTTGAGAGAAAAATATAGAAACAAGTGAGTTTTTATGCAAAAGAGTGTTTTTTATACTAAGTAGTCTATGTTTGTACTTTTCTACCAAAAGACATGTTTTAATACTAAAAATATTGATCAATCTCTCCTAGTATTGTTATTTCTTTATTATATGAATATGAGGATACATTTCATGATGATGTTCCTTGTGGTTTAGATCCATTTAGGGAAATAAAACATCTAATTGATCTCGTGTCTAGAGCTGCAATTCCTAATCGACCAGCCTATAAAAGTAGTTTGGAGAATACAAATGAGCTTCAAAGACAAGTTAAGGAACTGATGACTAAGGGGTACATAAGGAAGAGCATGAATCCATGTGCGGTAACAATGTTTCTTATGCCGAAAAAAGATGGGTCTTGGATGATGTATGAATTGTTGGGCTATCAACAACATTACAAAAAAGCATTAACATCTAATTCCTAGGTTGGATGACATGTTATATGAAATATATGGTTCATGTATTTTTCCAAAAATTAATTTAAAAAGTAATTATCATCAAATTAGAATGAAAGAATGAGATAAATGAAAATTTATTTTTAAGACTAAATATGAGTTACATGAGTAGTTGATTATGCCATTACTAATGCACCAAACACATTTATAAGATTGATAAATCATGCACCAAGCACATTTATAGGAAGATTTATTACAGTCTATTTTGATGATATCTTGGTGTACATTGAAAGTTTCGAGGAGCATATTAACCATTTGTGTTGTGTGCTTAATGTTTTGAGGAATGAAAAATTATAAGCAAACTTAAAAAAGTGTACTTTTTGCATGAATAAAATTGTTTTTCTTGGCTTCGTTGTTAGTGCAAAAGGTATAAAGATAGTGAAGAAATTCCATGAAAGTGTTCAACATTAAACACAAAAGAAGAATGAACAATATGCATTTAAAGCCAACAAAGGTTATAAGCGTGTTATCTTTGAATCTGATGATTGAGTTTTGGTGCATATAAGAAAGAAAAAACTTTCAGCCCATAGGCAATCTAAGTTGCAGCTTAGAAGGGATAGTCCATTCCAAGTCCTTGAACATATTAATGACAATGCATTTAGATTGGCACTTCCAAGCGAGTATAATGTTAATAATACATTTAATGTTTGTGATCTCTCTTTTTGATGTATATGATGATTAAAAGTCAAATCATTATGACAAGCGAGGGAATGATAAGAATCAACAAGCAATACCACAAGATTTATTGTATGTGTTGATTTGACCAATTACATGTGTAAGAGCCAAGAGGATCAAAGAGGTTTTCAATATGTTAATTTATGGCATTCGAGTCAAGCAAGCTTCGAGAATTCCTTCTAAAGTGGTGTCAAGCATGAAGTTAAGTTTAAAGAAGAATCGAGCCTTGATCAATATGATCCAAGCAAAAGATGAGAATGATTAGCATGTACCAGAGCTTGGCTATATTACTTTATATTAATGGTCATGACTTTTAATCCAACTGTTAAATCATACTAAAATTTTGCTAGATTTTAAAGGTTCTTTTTCCTACAAGGTTAAAATTTTATAGCACTCATTCATTGATAAAACCCTCCAATAAAGACCAAAAGTTACTACATAAATTAAGTTCTTATTTATACAACACTTGGACTTTATATTTAACTTTCAATCCATAGTTATTTATAGTTTATTTTTGCTGAAGTCAAATTTTAGAATGTGAAGACAAATTGGTTTTGACTAAATTTTATAAACACTCTTACTTTTGTTGTTCATTAAACTTTTCAAAATTTATCATGGAAATCATCTTTGTGGCGTTCTAGCCATATTCTTTCGATTCTTGATTCAAATAATCAACAAGTCACGATCTAATATGATTTTAATTTTCTTGGGTAAGTATCTTAATTCTTAATTGTGAGTTCTGAGGATTTTACCCTCCAGGTTGGCACAAGTTTCTATTCCTCTTATCTTCTATCCCGGGACCGGTAACCCAACACTACCTCAAAGTTTCTTACTATAATTTGTGAAATCTTATCAAACATTAGAATGGTGCAGGTAACATGTTTGACATCAATCACTACCCTTCATCCTCTCCCTCAACTGTCATATAATAAAAATAATCGATTCTACAGTTGAATTTCACTTGAGCTGCTGAGGCTATAAATGATTAAATTTTTTCTATGCTTCCCACAAAATGGGATGACAGATGATATAATGATAACAGTTGTTTCATATCTCAACCGGCATGGGCAAGTAAATAGAACCATCATCTATATGATGGTAAAAGCACCAAAGGACAACTGTTCTGAATTCAGAAATCTTAAAAACAAAAATAAATAAATAGATAAATAAAAACAAATCCTTCATTAACCATTGACGCATAACAAGAGTCAAAACATTAAATTAGTGTTTTAATGTGCAGGCGTAATTATAGTTTTAAGATATTAAAAATATTCATGGCTAAATGGACCCCCCTGTATAGTGATACATCAATAACAAGCAGACCACCTTTATTCAGGAATGAGAGAGATTGAAGATGTGCTTAAAATCATGTAAAAAAAAAATATGCCTAAAATAGTGAATATAATGTAAAGCTCATATTGATCCAGACCTTAAGATAGTTCTACAGGAATTCTCAGACCATCACGTGCCAGCTGCACTGGTATTCCTTCCCTGCATGGAAACAATTATAAGTTCAAATTCTTTAATTTATTGTAAACAAAAGAATAGAGGTTCTTGTCTAATCACGTGAAGCAAAATTTATACCTTTGAGACCATTCCGTTAGAAAGTCATTGTCCTTGTAATGATCAAATTCATGGGTCATTCCAATTAAAAGAGCTCGCTTTGGGCATAATCTCTTCACTGTCTCAAGAGTCTGCATATTTACCATAACATGTGAGAATAGAAGAATGAAAATGTTCCAGGATAATTAAATGATGAGAAATAAAAGACAAACCTGAGGGAGGCAAAAGTGTGTATTATGAGACCCATTCTGTACAAGAGGTAGAAAGATTGGTGATTATATGACATAAATTCCTGGAAGATACCAATGAGTTATAATGCAAAATGGCAACATGAAATCCACCATGTTGTCCAGCGATATTGATGTGAATCAGCCTATAATATTAAAGGATGCATTAAAAGTGCTAGTTGGACCAATTACGAGATCAAGAGTCAAGAAACTTAAGGAAACATTCAATGGGCTTATTTAGAATATTTGGGCTAAGACAAGCTACAAGTGATGATCATACCTTAATTTGATCCATGCAAAGGAAGGGGCTGATCCATGGGCATAAAGTTTTTGGCAAATTGGGCAGCATAGGGAGAGGCAGCTACAAGTTTTTTCCTTATTCTATAAGGACCAGTGGCAGCTTAGGAGTTCTACGTTTACAAAGAATCCTAATTATTTAAGGATTCTTAGTTGGCAGCAACTTTACTTATCTTCCTAGGTAATAAAGCTGACAACTTGTCTTTGATTTGCAAGACAAAGTAGGCTACTTTTCCTTAATTATCAAGGACTACAAAGTTGGTCTTTCAAGGATATACAAAAGTCACTAGCTCGTTTTTGGGACAACATAGGGCAACCTTGTTTTTTATTCAGACTTGGGTTTTCTGTTTAGTTTTCATATTTTGGGTCATTTTTAAATTAGGTTTAATGTCAGCCCATTAGTCCATTAAGGTTAAGTCTATTTTGACACTATAAATACTCTTTTGTAAAGATTACTATTCAGATTGGATTATTATTGATTTTGCCGCAACTTTTGTGTGCTTGTGCAAGGATTATTCATACCTATTGGCACTTCATTGAAGAGTCTTGAATTTATCAAAAAGATCAAATGTCTTTGTGGCGTTCATCCTTATACTTACAATTCACAATTCCTTAAAATCATCAGGTTGGAGTCTTCATTCCGATAACTTCGATATCTTGGTTCAGGTAATCATTGAGTTAAGTTTTTGCTATCCTTAAATATGATTTTTAGCATTCTTGAGTTATTTCTTCCATGCATATGAGTTCAAGGGTTCTTATCCTCCGGGTTCGCATAAATTAATATCAGAGCAAGGCTCTAAAATCAAATTATATCTTTCTTTTAAGTTTCCGCGTTTAAATCAGATTATTATTGATTTTGCCACAACTTTTGTGTGCTTATGTGAGGATTATTCATACCTATTGGCTCTTGATTAAAGAGTCTTGAATTTATCAAAAAGATCAACTGTCTTTGTGGCATTCATCCTTATACTTACAATTCACGATTCCTTAAAATCATTAGGTTAGAGTCTTCATTCCGATAACTTCGATGTCTTGGTTTAAGTAATCATTGTGTTGAGTTTTTGCTATCCTTAGATATAATTTTTATCCTTCTTGAGTTGTTTCTTCCATGCATGTTGGTTCAAGAGTTCTTACCCTCCAGCTTCGCATAAGATGGTATCAAAGCAAGGCTTTAAAATCATATTATATCTTTCATTAAGTTTCCGCTTTAGTTTTCATTGCTTTCTTTACATCTAATTGTTGCAGCATGGTATAAAAAAGGGTTGAAAATCACATATTGTGAAATCTACCGCAAAGTAAAAGTGACAGAAGTTTGAATTCAGGATTTAAAAATATACACCAGAATCTAATATTTCTTGGAGTATTGGATATCTAAGTTTTGATAAATGATTTCGGGGTTATTTGAACACAAGTAGGTTCGAGTAATTTTGAATTGCAAAATTGGTTTCTTTTATGTCGACCAAAAAATTTCTTTGTTTTGCTATTATTAGTTTCGGTCAAATTAGTTGTCTATTGATAGTTTCGGTCAAAAAAAGAAGTGGCTATTGATTCTAAGGGTAAATTTGATACTCAATCTACTCTTAACCATGAAGTTAAGTGTTTTAAATGTTTGGGAGTTAGACATATAGCTTCTTATTGGCCAAACAAGAGAGTTATGATTTTACAAGACTACAACGAGATTGAGATCGAGAGTGACAACACTAATGATAAGATGCCACCACTTGAGGATGCTAGCGATGAAAATGTAATGTATCCAATTAAGGAAGAATCATTGGTTATTCGACGTACACTAAATGTTCAGATCAAGAAAGATGATTTGGAACAATAAGGGAGAATATCTTCCATACATGCCATATCATACTACAAAGTATGTAGTATGATTAGTGATGGTGGAGTTGTTTTAATGTTGCTAGTCTTATATTTGTTAGAAAATTGAATCTAGTCACTATTAAACATCATAGACTATATAGGCTTTAATGGTTGAATAAATGTGGAGAAGTTAAAGTTAACAAACAGGTCTTGGTGTCTTTTTCGATTGGAAAATATAATGATGAGGTTTGGTGTGATGTGGCTCCTATGAATGCAAGTCACTTGTCATTGGGGTGTTTGTGGTTGTTTGATAGGAGAGTAGTGCATGATAGGTTTCGAAATAGATATTCTTTAGATGGAAAATCCATCACCATTGTACTATTGTCACTGAAACAAGTCTATGAAGACCAATTGAAACTCAATAGAGAAAGGGAAGCCAAAGGGAGTGAAAATCATGGAGAGATAGTGAGCTTTGAGCAAAGAAAAAAGTCAAATTCGGTCAAGAGAGAATAATAGCAAGCTGACTAGTGGAGGGGCAAAAAAGAGAAGATAGTGTTGGGAGAAAAACAAAGAAGCATGAGAGTTGTCATGCAAGAAAGAGTTTTTTTAAAATGTTCTTTATACTAACAATCCTGTGCAAAATAGTGGTGTTGTTTCTTTGTTGCAGAATTATGATGTATTGCCCATAGATAGTATACCTAGTGGTTATTGGGCTTGGGTGCAAACGCACAAAGAGAGATTTCCAGCCCATTGGAGATCTAAGTTACATCAGATGATCTATTTAAATTCTAGAAAGGATCAATGACAATGCATACAAAGTGGATCTTCCAGGTGAGTGTCAGTGTTATTTTCAATGTTTTTTATCTCTTCGTTTAATATAGGTGACAATTTAAGGTCAAATCTTTTTTAGGAGAAGAGGAATGATGCAAATCAGCCTACAACATCAAAGGTTCAGATTGGATTATAATTTGTTTTGCCACAACTTTTATTTGCTTTTATGTGCTTATGTGAGGGTTGCTCATAGTTATTGGTCCTTCATTGAAATTAAACTATCTTGAAATTATCAAAGATCAATTGTCTTTGTAGCATTCTTCCTTATACTTTCAATTCGTGATTACTTATAATTGTTGGGTTAGAGTCTTCAATCCAATATTTTTTGTGTCTTGATTCAAGTAATTATTGTGTCAAGTTTTTGCTATCCTTAAGATTACTTATTATTTTTAGCTTTCATGTTTTGTTTCTTTCTTGTGTATAGGTTCAATGGTTCTTACCCTTGAGTTCACATTAGATATGAATGAAATAAATTGGCATTATCCAATTTTGTAAAAACAAATTGCATATCAACAACATTTATTGATCAAAGTCAAATAGCATGAACTATATACCAATCTCAATCCATAATTTGATTATGAATCTTTTTCCTTTTTTTTTTTTCCACGACCATTTAGACTCGAACTATACTACAAGCAGCGACATTTCCCTTCCCTAAATCCCTTCCTTCTAAGAAGAGCAATGCATATTATAAATATTGACTACTAAAGCCATTTCGATCAAGTTTCAAAATCATATGGTTTCCTTTTTCTGGTTCATTGGAAGGATATTGGGCTTTGAGCTCTACAACAAGGAGGGACCATTCCCTTCCCTCCTATCTCACATATGAGCAGGATTTGATCCCAAGTAACTTGAAACAACACCGTGCCACTTTGAATATTAGAAAAAAATGCAACAAAATGTGCGCGTAGTGTAATTGCATATTTCACTCAAAATCCTAGTTTGCCAAAATGGTCAGCCTTCCATCTTGGCAATTGGTGAAGGTACATTTCAGCCTCCATTGAATATCCCATAAAAAGTTAAGCAATTAGATGGCAAGGTAACAATGATGACGTCTGTAAATTAAATGACAAATTGAGACTTGGGCACATAATTGGAATTCGGAGAAAATTAAGAGGACCATTTTGCAAATCACGCTCATTACTTTCTATGCTTTTACAGGACTTACTTTGTTGGAGAACACACCAAAAAAGAAAACTATAGCAAATGGCTTACTTTGTAAGACAACCAAAAGAAGGAACAGACTACAATATTTGTACAAGCCCATGCACACAAAATGTTTGTGTCAAAACCACCAAAGGGTTCATTTTTCCCACATGATATGCAAATTCTACCAAAATTTGATGAAAGAATGTCGATGTTTGTACCTCACTCTGATACTATCCAATATTCATTGGATTCAAAGAAGGAATATAAGAAAATAGAATATAAAGAATTTTTGCAACTAACCTTGTACAAAGTGTCCAGGATCAGAATATCCAATTGTCCTGCACTAGCTTTTGAAATTACTGCAAAACCAATATGTCACTATATCAAAAATATGACAGCACAAATCCCCAGAAAACCATCCTCTTTTTACACATTCCACAGCCATTGAAAATCTCTCCACATGACAATGAATCATCTCCATTCGTGCACAGAATTAAGGGACTCTTAACATGTCTAAACAGTGCAAATATATGCTTCCAAATAAATTCTTACAAGAAAAGTGAACAAAATAAAACTAACCATGCTCTGTGCTAGATGGAATGCGTGAAACATCAGATATATAAGCTACTCTACATTTTTCACCAAAGAGAAACCCCAGAGAAATATAATCTTCTCCATGCATCACCTACATTACAGAACAAAGATGACACAAGAATAAGAAACAGGGCAGAGAGATAGAGTATTAGTAGTTTACACATATTTTAAGAAAGGTTCAGATCTGGTAACTGGCAAAGGAACAAACTGTATGCCTGATGCAACAAATGGTCTTTGATGGTCTTCCTCAATTATATGCCAGTCCAGCTGCGCTACTCGTCTTATTTCCTGGCCTGGCTTCAATTGTTTCTGTACCAAGTAAGGGAATTTCTCTGCAATGCTGCTCAAAGACAAAACATGCAGTGACATCAAGTAATGTTAAAAGTCGGATTGAAGTAAAGTGCAAAGTACAATAATAAATCAAACGAATGGGACACCACATAAATAAGTTCTATGATCAGGAAGTCTGCATAAGACCTTGGTTTGTTGTAGAGTATTCACTTCTATAGTTACATTGCATCAGTATGACTCGACTGGCAGGAAAATAGTTATCTTTCCTCTTTTAAACCTTCAAATCTTATCAACTATAGAAGTCTTAATAGATGTTCAAGTTACTTTCATCAAATAGACTTCAGTCCTTGTGTTGATTATCTCAAAACTCACAACGAAGGAACGATGAGCAGACAAAAGCATCAAATGATCATTAATTATCAAACATGCCCTGCCAAAGGGGAAAAAGTGGTAAAGGTGATGGTGATAAAACAAACCCAGAAAGAAGAGAATAGTTACCTATCCATCGCATGGTGACTTAGGTAGATGGGAGTGGGATCAATGTCATTTATCGGGCTATATGGTTGCACAGCACGTATATCATCAAGACCAAGAACTGCATCAGCATGTTCATGAGTCAAAATGATCTGCAGTTGATAAAAAAAAATCAGTCCAAGTGGCCTCAAAATGAGAAATAATATAATATATAGGAAATCATGATCATAAGCCTTACAGAATCAATACGAGGAATGTTGTGGAGAGTAAACCACCTAAGGACTTGCTCCCTGAATGTCTTACCCACATCTATCAATATATAGCTGTGTGCATTATCACTCTCGCTGTAGTGATCTATAACGAGTGATGTATTGCATCTGTAACCCACACCCAACAAAACACCACACTCACTTTTATTTTTAATTAATTAATTAAATCCATCAACATTACATTAATTCCACAACGGACCAAATATGATAGATCGAACCTGTAGTTAGGGTTTTGGTTGGGAGGGACGGAGAGGGCCTGAGAGCAAACGGAGCAAGGAGGATCTGAGGGCTGGAGGAGGCACCTGACGTTGGGGACGGCGCTCGAGCATCCTGTCCCAAGGAAGATTAGAGCCGATCCGTTATTACAAATGTTGCTGTTTTGGGACTCCATTTTTCAGATTTGATTAGGGGTGTGTGGTGTGGGAACAATGGATTTGAGAAAAGAATGGCTAACAAATAAGAAGGAGAATGGAATAAAACAAGGAAAGAAAAAAAGCATGCTAACTGTAGAGAGGGAAAAAGAATTATATTTCTCTTCTTTTATATTCCCTCTAGTACAACTGCCTTCATATATAGAAATAAGTAGTAGAAGATGGCAGTAAGTTCCTTCACATATAAGGATGTGAAATTGCCATAAAATGCTGAATTTATCCATCACTTCAAAAATAACTTCCTTTCCCTTTGATTTAAGGAGGCCAGTTATGAAATCCATGTTGATATCTATGAACAGTGTTGTTGCCACTAGTAGCACCCATAATAGTCATAGATTGGCTATATTTTCTGTTTTACATCATTAACAGGTTAGGCATTCTCTTATATATTGTCTTATCTGTTTCTATTATTTTTTCAAGTAAAAAATGCTAGCAACTCTTGCTGCTGTGACTGTAGAACCTAAGTGTGTTATGTATCATGATAAACAGTTATAAGCTGATGTTGGATTGTTTCCCACCACAAGTTTTCCTTTCCTGAATAAGTAACTGTCACTCCATTTATAATGAGGGTATGTAGCCGGGTCTTTCATTAAATCTTGGATGATGGATTGAATCTTGTTATCCTTCTCTCAGGACTTCTTAATGTCTGCTATTAAAGGGGTTGATATTCTGGACAGTGCTAGAGCATTAAGTTCATTGTTGGTTATCCCAGAAAAAGCGTTAGCTGCAACATTCTCTCTTCCCTTACAAAATTCAATTTTGTAATCAAATCTCAGGAGTTTAGTCAGCCATAAATGTTGAGAGGGAGAAGATATTTTCTGATCCAGCAAGTATTTAAGGCTAACGTGGTCGGTTCTAATCTTGAAGGACCTTCCCCACAGATATTGTTTCCACTTGGTTATTGCCAGTAGGATTGCCAACATTTCCCTTTTACAAGTGGATAACACTTGTTGCCTTAGCCCTAAAGCCTTATTAATGTATGTTATAGGATGCCCCTCCTGCATTAACACTGCCTCAATGCCTGAACCCGATGCATCAGTCTCCACGATAAAAGATTTGCTCATGTCCGGTAGGGATAAGATTGGAGGATTAACCATTGCCTTCTTAAGAGCTTCAAAAGGCGAGGTTACCTCCTAATCCCAACCAACGACATCCTTTTTAAGAAGTTTGGTTAGGGGACAACAAATAATGTCATAGCCTTTTACAAATTTTCAGTAGTAACCCGTGAGCCCCAAGAATCCCCGTAATTGCTTGATGTTCTGAGGTAATGGTCAATTTTTTATAGCTTCTCTAGATCTGTAGCCACTCCTGTCTTAGAAATAACGTGGCCTAGGTACTCCACCTTGTCATCACCAAAGACGCATTTGCTCTCCTTTGCCACCAACTTGTGTGTCATAAGCAAAGTAAAAATGACTTGTAGATGTTCTAGGTGCTCTTTATAGGACTGGTTGTAAATTAAAATGTCATAAAAAAAAGTTGAACAAACCTCCTCAAATGAGCTCTAAACACCTCATTCATTAGGCTTTGAAAGGTAGCGCGCGCATTGGTGAGACCAAAAGGCATTACTAGGAACTCGTAGTGACCATTGTGTGTTCTAAATGTTGTTTTGTGTACGTCTCTTGAGATCATCCGGATTTGGCGGTAACCGAAGCATAAATCAATTTTTGAGAACACTGATACCCCTGTTAATTCTTCTAGTAGCTCCTCAATCAAAGGTATGGGGAATTTGTTTTTGATTGTCAACTTATTGAAGGCTCTATAATCGACACGCAACCGTCTAGAGAGGTCTTTTTTCTTTACAATCACGACGGGTGATGCAAAAGGGTTATGGCTTGGTTGAATTGTGCCAGCACCCACCATTTCGGAGATCAATCTCTCCACCGTATCCTTCTGTAAACTATAGTACCTGTATGGCCAAAGGTTAACAAGTTGAGCTCCCTCCTTTAAGGGAATAATGTGATCTTCAGGTCTGTTAGGGGGTAACCCTGCCAAAGGGGTGAACACATCTTGGTAGAGGTGAAGAAGATTTTGTAGGGCTTCCTTTTCTTTATCGTTAAGATTTTTCCTCATTGTTAATGCATGTGCCACACTCGTTTCCTGAACCAGCATCAAGCTACAGAGACTAATACTTGCTATGGTACTTCTACTACCCAGCAGACCACTCATCTGTCCAAACTAGACCAATTGTAATTTCAAAGTTCTTCTCCTCTTAGTGTTACTCTTTGTCCTTGCCGGTCGAAGCTCATCCACATACTCTTATAATTGCATACAATGTCTCCAAAGGTAGACAACTATTGAACACCTAAGATCATATTGCAGGCATCAAGTTCCATCACAAATACATCGGCCACGAAATGTATTTTCTGCATCTTCCATCTAAAATCTTTGCAAATTAAAAAGCACAACATTTTCCCCCCATTGGCAGCCTTAACTGTTACTGGATTGATAGGAGTTAGTTCACATTGTAACTTGTTAGCAACCCAAGTATTCATAAAATTGTGTGTGCTACCAGAGTCTACCAGTATAAAGATAGGTAGCCTAACCACCCGTCTTGTCACTTTAAGGGTGTAGCACACCCTGGAACCCCTTCCAATGCATTCATAGAAATGTGTGGATCGGTGACTTCTAAACCATCATTCTCCCTAACAGGCTCTAACTCACTATTTTCATCCCCCTCCTCCTCATCTCCTACTAAACATATGGAATAAAGCCTTTTTGTTCTGCATTTGTGTCCCGGAGTGAATTTGTCATCATACCAAAAACATAAACCCTTTGCTCTTCATTCTTCCATTGTGTTGCTTCTAAGAGTTCGGGTAGGTCTTTTACTAGGCTCAGTACCAAACTGAGTTTGAGGGGTGGGTAATAATCCAGGTAGTCTAGAGGGTTGTGAAGGTAGATTATAAAAGTTATTATATTTGTAAAAAGGTTGTTGTTGGGGTGTCTGGTTATTGCTAAAAGGTATGGTCGAGTGTTTGATTGGTTGTTTTTAGAATTTCTTGTAGACGGGATAGGTTATAAGCTTGCTTAAGGGATTTTGGTTCGAACATCTTAACCAAATTTTTTATTTATTTATCAAGCCCTCCTAAGAAAAAGATCAAAACGTACCTTTCATCAATTTCTACACGATTCCACATAATATCAAAGTCTCTGATGTAAGTCTCCAAGTCGCCTTCTTGTTTCAGATCCTTTAACTTCTCTAAGGGGTCCTTATGGCCACCAAACCTTCCATAGATGGCTTACACATATTCCTTCCAGGAAACTAACCTACCACCATTGCTATGCATGAAATTTTGATGCCAATACAGTGTCATGCCATCCAAATAATAGGATGCTAACTTGAGTTTTTCAACTTCTTGGACCTTTTTTATCTCAAAGTATTGGTTGCATTTATACAATCATTTATGGACGTCTTCCCCTTCAAAGGATAGAAAATCACGCCTAGGCTTATAAAACTTATAATTTCCACCGTATTGCCAGTCGATTCTTATGGCCAGTCCTTGTTGACTAGAGTATGGTTGATCACGGTTAGAACTGGTCTCCCCTGTAGGTAACTACAGTTTCTGCAACAATGTCTTATGTTGAAGGGAAGTGCCAGAGATGAGCTCTTCTAGCCTCAAGAGTCTGATGTCGCCGGCCAACTATTGTTGTCCTTGTTGTTCCAACATTCTTGCCATTTTATCATTCCACTAAGCTTGTTCCCTATTAAATGTTTTTATCACCCCTTTTAAATTTTTTAATATCTTGGGACCTAGTGTCAGGAGCCATTGTTTAGGTCTGAAGACACTAGCTTTAATACCATTTGGTGTGGGAACAATGGATTTGAGAAAAAAATGGCTAATAGACAAGAAGGAGAATGGAATAAAACAAGGAAATAAGAAAAGCATGTGAACTGCAGAGAGGGAAACATAATTATATTTCTCTTTTTTTTTTATGATTTATGTTCTGTTACAACTGCCTTCATATATAGGCATAAGTAAAAGGTGGGAGTAAGTTCTCGTGCCATCTTAATTATAATTATTAAAACGATACGTATTAAAGATGAGTCAAATGGTGCATGTTGCTTGCAACGTTAACTTCTACTTTAATTGATTTCCCTCTGTTGAAACCTTCAAACTAAGCTCGCTTGTAACAGTGTGGAGGTCGGACGAACTTCTTTAATATCATAGTTTTTAGACCTAGCCCGGTCCAAGGCCCGGGTTCAGGGTTTTGACCGGGTCGGCGGGGTCAATTTGTTTTTTTTAAAATCAAAACGACGTCGTTTTAGTAAAAAAACAAAAGTCAACGGGTTGCAACCGGGTTTTTGATCAGGTCAACCCGTCGGGTCAGCCGGGTCACACCGGGTTTTTCCTTCCCCTGTTTTTTCTTCAACCCGGTCCGGTTCCAGCCCTGGGTTGGCCGGGTCCCGGGTCGACCTGTCTGGCCGGGCCGGGTTTTAAAACTATGATACGCTGCTCATGCTGTTATTGTTTCTCAATTTTATTTCTTTATTTTTGTTATTCTTCTATTCATATTAAACATTCATGTTATATGAACTAAAAAATCGGATCAATCTTATTTTTGAGATGGCTATTAGAGTCGTCTAAATAAATAACATGTTATAAATTCTTAGAACTTTGATGGTGTTCTAGAGAGAACATACAAAAATATTCTAATTTTTTTTCTTGATTGATAAAAAAAATCAGGGAAATCATTGTTTATTAACCATCAATATCCTTGTATAGATGGAGAGTCATAAGCATATTAATTAGAACTTTCTCAAATAACAGTTATCGATTAAGTTAGCTCTCCAAACTAAATCCTGATAAAGCTATACTCTTTCCCCAAAATAGAATACATATATGAACATTTATTTACATCTCTCACTTGTACATGTTAGACATTCTAGGTCATAACCTCATCCTTATGATAAGATATCTTTTTGGTTCTCCTCTTCATATGATAAATGGAACGTGCAACCAAAAGAGAATGGAATAGGTGTGAAATATAATGTTAGGCCACTATCAAAACTAACATAACATAACAACTCGATATCTCATTTATACCCCAAACAAAATAATCATACTAGATCAAACATCTACGATCCCTCTTAGATAATATTAGGAACTATGTATGATCTCTCACTATATGTATTTTGTACTTATGATTATGTCAAATATATTTATTTAACATGATCGTTCAGGCAATAAGTTACAAATCATTAGTGTGATTCAAATAGTTTTTCCTTAACTGTCATGTCAATTAATTTTGACTTAACTGCTTTCCTAGACATGCTATGTTGGATTGTATGGTTCATAACCCTTAAATAACATGTTAAAGTATCATAACATAGTTTTAAGTTTTAGAGGGTACAATTAGGGATCAATAAAAGAATCATAAGACTCACACAATGATAAAGAAGGGATCAATTCTATCACTTTCTTTTACGATCGACTTAGCACATACATTATGATATTGTATGTTATGTTATAGTAGAGCTCCCACTACAAGGAATGTCATGCTTATACACCATAATATTGTATGTTATGAACCTTGGTTTGAAAGCTACAAAAAGCTTCTAACTTGAGTATGTCAAGACAATCACTCTTTTAGTACCTTCTTGAAATTCTTACATTTAGCTATCTAATAGGCTTTATAAATCTCATCTTAACTCTAACTAAGGCGATATAAAATAGCAAAAAAAATATTTCCTTACAAGCTCACTAAGTGCTAAGCATACAATAAGCATTACAAATCTTATGATAGGAATATGTCTCATCTCGCTCTTTTTCTCAATGACATGGTGATTTCTCGTGTAAGTGAGACAATCATTGATCGGTGATATTTACATTTAATATGATATGGTGCACTAATTTAAATTAACAATAATTATGCAAGAAGTATACTTATAATCCATTAATGCATAAAAAGATCCAAAATGTCCAATCATATAAAATACAAGCTTATCAGATCCTACATAATCATAAACCTCTAACATGCATAAGAAAGATTTCCCTTAGAAGAGGTTTTGTAAATAAATTAGCAGCCATCTCATGAGTAGAGATATGCTTAAGGAAAATTTGATCATGTACAATGATTTTTTGAATAAAATGGTATTCGGTATCAATATGCTTTGATCTGTCATGATGCTTGGGATCCTTTGCATAAGCTAATGCAGAAGTCTTGTCACAATAAATAATGATAGCATCATCTATATGTATTATAACATTTAAGCTCTACAAGAATCGTATAAGCTGGATTGCCTCTTGAACAACAATTGTGCAAACAATGTATTCTGACTCCATCATGGACATGAAATAGCTTCCTTCCTAAAATAAAAGCGTATCCTGAGGTAGGTTTCCCCTCATCTCTATCAGTAAATCCATCAACATCAATGTATCCGAGCAGTCTAAGATTGCCATCATAATAACATAAAGAAAGATTTATTATTCCTTTTAGATATTAAAAAATCCTTTTAAATGTTTTCCAATGCGAAATACAAGGATTACTTTGATATCTATTAACCATGCCAACAACAAAACATATATCAAATCAAGTACACATTATTGTATACAACAGACTACCAATTGCACTTGAATAAGGAAATTTATCATTTGTTTCTTCTCTTCCTCTATCTTGTGATATTGTTCAACACTAAGAATATGACTCTTTATAATTGGAGTATCAATGGATTTAGAATTATGCATACAAAAGTGTTCTAAGATTCTTTTAATGTAAGTCTTTTGAGATAAACTTAAAAGTCTCTTAGATCGATCTTTTTGGATCTTAACTCCCAATATATAATATGCATGACCTATATCCTTCATCTTAAATGCAAAGGACAACCACTTTTGAGTGGCCATAATCAACTCCAAATCATTTCCAGTTAATAAAATATCGTCCATATTTAAAGAAAGGATAATAACTTTTTTCTTAACCTTTTATACATACATATAATGATCTTCCTCGGTCATCATAAAACCAATCAAAATAATAACTTGGTGAAACCAGTGATACCATTACCTAAACGATTGTTTTAAGCCAAAGATTAAATGTTTGAGGCGGCAAACTTTATGCTTTTATCCCTTTACCATAAAACCATTTGGTTGATCAATATAGATCTCTTGTCTAGTTCTCTATTGAGAAATGCAGTCTTTACATCCATTTAGAATAACTCCCAATCCAAATGGGCGATAATGGCTAAAATAAGGCGAATAGAACAAATCTCACCATAAGGGAGAATATCTCCTCGTAATTTATTCCTTTTCTTATATCTTTTTGCCATCAAACGAGCCTTGCATTTATCTATTGATCCATTTACCTTGCTATTAATCTTAAAGACCCATTTAATTCCTATAAATTTATATCCAAGTGGAAGATCAATTAACTCTTGTATATTATTCTTAGCCATTGAACTCATGTCACCCCTCATGACTACCATCCATTTTTCAGATGCAGGTGAAGTTATGACTTCCTTATAAGAAGATGGCCCATCCTTCTCCAAAGAAACACACATGAAAGACTCCTCTTCAATCTCTGACGAGGAATAGTTTTATATATACTTCTACGTACATCTGAACTTTGAGAATGTACCTCTTATAATATACTTCCATTGAGAAAAGGATCACTTCCACCATTTATAACAACTATAGGATAAGGTTCAGAAACCTCATTCTAGCTATAAGATTGTACATAATCTTTATAAGGTTCTTGTAACTTATAAAATTGACTCATATTTAACTTCACCAATATTTAGAAAATCCTTTTCTAGGAAATTTATATCATGAGACTCTATCTCAGTCATTCCTTCATCAGAATGTTCACCATACATAACATAGCCCTTAAAGTAAGAGTATCTAATAAAGATTTGTTTACTCATTCTAGGACCCAATTTCCTATATTTATAAAAAGAATTATCAACATATTCTGCTTATCCCTATAGGCGTAAGCCTTTTAAGTTAGATTTTTTACCATTCCCTACTTTATAAGGAGTGGAATGAATAGATTTTAAGGGTACTCATTTAAGTATATAAGTAACAGACAATAATGCATCCCCTCAAAAGTTAATTGGAAGGTTAGCTTATGTCATCATAGACCTAACCATGTTTAAAAATGTATAATTCCTTCTCCCTACAACATTTTTTTTGTGAAGTGTAAGGAATCATCAATTATTTATGTATCCTTTTTTTCACATAGTTCCTTAAACTATCTAATAAATACTCTCGACCTCTATCAATGCAGGGAACCTTTAAGTTCCTCTCTTTTTTATTCTTGACCTTTATTAGAAAGCATTGGAAATAATTTAAGGCTTTTGATCAATGAGATAATAGATATACAACATTGTGCTATAAGTAGTCATTTATAAAAGTTAGGAATTAAAAAGCGTTATGACGTGCCCTCATATTTATAGGTCCATAAATATCTGAATGGATTAGCTCTAATGTGTAAATAACCCTTTTATCCTTACCAAAAGGCTTTCTGTAAGCTTTTCCTGCTAAACAAGGTTTATGTATAGGTAGGCTTACTTTAACAAGTGGCCCTAACAATAAATATCTAAGGCATACAACACATAATATAAAACTAGGTCACGTCCAGTGCTTATCCTCAAGCGATATGTGCCAACTTCAAGAACATTAACTTGGACACCATTACCCATAGTAATATAATGGTTATTTGTTAGGAGACACTAGTAATCTATGTATCTAACTCGATCTCTAACTACATTTTTTGTTGCTCTTCTATCTATAATATAACCAGAGAGAATATGAGCAACAAACACATGTGAACATATATATACAATAAGAGAGTTTGGATAGAGTTTTACCTTCTTCAACTCAGAACAATTTTGAGTGAAGTGACCTATATTTCCTTAGTTATAACACTTGACCTTGGTCATGTTTTTTTTTCCACACTTGCCTTTATGACATTTGGTTACTCCTCTAACCTTTTGTACTCAATTTATAGCATTACCTTGTGTAACACCCTTTTAAACTAAATACCCTACACTGTTTAGCTTGGGTTGTAAAACCTGTAGTACAATTTGCCACTAGTTCAAGATGTTGCTAAATGTCACTAAAGGTTTTAATACCCTTATTATGTGTTAACATCATCTTTATATGCCCCCAAGAGGATTTAGGTAAGAACCTAATTACAACTTGAACTTGCTACTCATTAGTGAGATTATTTCCATTTGCATGTAGCTCTCTAATCATGGCATACATCACTTAAATGTGTTCCATCATGGAGTGATCTAGGTTTATCATATATTGGTTAAACTTAAGGGGTCAGGGCTTACAACCTAGTTGCTATTGTGCCACTAAATTTTATGTTAAGTTGATCCCATATTTATTTGGCAATCTCATAAATTTTAAACTCTTTAATTAGGTCATTATGCATGTATCTTAACATAGCAAAGTGTGCAGTCTTATCCTTGTTGATCTAAGCCTCATAGGCTTATTAGTCACGTCGTTGTTGGGCAGTTGATCCTTCCTCACATTAGGTCATCTTATTGGTCAAGGTCTCTAGTACTCTTTTCTCATTTAAAAGATATTGAACTTTCTTATGCCATATATCATAGTTCTTTCCATCCTTAATCAATTTAGATACCAAGTTCTTAGAGGCCATGTTTCTACATTCATTACAAAATTTAAATTAGGCACATATCTATCATTTATTCTTAACCCAATTGAACAATAAAATTCCTTCCTACATATTAAAATAAAAAATTTTATGGTGAACAATAGTAATTATCTCCTAATATGTAAGTCATAATATTCTATCTATTTGATCAAGATTAAAATGTTCGTACTTTTTCACTTATCCATAATATTCCATTCATCACATACATTCATTTTGAGTCTCTTATGGACTCTATTGGCATTTTGTGTTACATGCCCAAATAATTTAAGACAAATAATATTAGTGCAAACCTTTTACATTCCTATTAAAATAAAAAATAAAAATGGAATATTACAATAATGATTTCCTACTACAACATCTCTACAGTAGAAAAATAATTTATAAATTATTTTGGAACATCAAGATAATAAATAATAAAAATAACACAAAAACAATCTCATGAATTCAAAAAAATATCCAATGTTAATTTCTCCATTCCTTTTACAAACAACACACATTGGTCAATTAGAATGGAGAAAGTCACACTCATCTCTTGAGGAAGTATATAAAGGCTCTCATTCTAGAGTTGTATAATTTGTGATAATTTCGCATCACACATTAAGCAAAAAACAAATATTCATGATGAATATACCAATGCTATATTGCAATTAGAAGGAGGTGGAATAGTCTCACAACATGTCTTGTTGCAACTAAAAAGAGATGTTAGCAATTAAGTCTAATATAATGGAGAATATTAATGGTGTTAGAATTAGATTGATGGCAACTAAACACAAAATCATAGAAAGAGAAAGTGATTTGGAACAAAACAAGCAAAAAATGATTAGTGGTAGTTGTCAATAAAAAACAGAGGTGAAAAAAAAAGAGAATTAAAACAGAATGTAAAATGGCATTGCAAGAATTATGTGATTCTACACCATATTCAATAATTGTATTATTACAAAGTAATAATAGGAAAACATGAAAGAATGATTTAAAAATATTGAAAGGAAACAAATTTAATAGAGGCAACATCATCTTGTGCAGAGAAAAAGAGTGATAAAAAGTGTGGATCACATTAATAATTGTATTGATCATATCAAAACCAATATATAAAGGTTGTTATTGGTTCAATACAACTCAAAACAATTAACAATATTGATTGCCTAATGCGAAATTCCTTCATTGAAATCATTTTATCATGGAAGACCTTAGTCTTTTCCTTAGAAATCATAGAATTCTTATAGGCATCATTCCTTATCTCCTCCAGCTCTTAAAACTGCAACTTTCTATGATTTCCAACCTTGTCTAAATTTAAGTTACAATGTTTTTTGCCCTAAAATATGTGATGCTTAAGTTTCATAAAAGGATGACATGATTCACCATATTATATGGAGACATTCTTATATGGTTACCATATAAGACATGATTGCAAGTTGTCTTATAAGCCCAAAAACATCATTCCATCTTAAGTTCTAATCCTTTATATTTGGCTGTATAATTTTTTCAATGATGGATTTGATCTCACGATTATAAATTTTAGTTTGGCCACTTGTTTAAGGATGATAAGTAGTGGAAGTACGATGAGTAATGTTGTACTTAAAGAAAAGACTCTATTGATCAATTACAGAGGTCATGCCATGATCACTAATGATTGATTTGGGAATTTTTACTTTGTTAAAGTTGTAAGTTTTGACAAAATCTACAACAACCTTAGCATTATCAATGCATATAGCTTTAGCTTTAACACATTTAAATATATAATCAATAGCAAGAAGCATATAAACATTAGTAACAGAAGATGGAAATCATAATGATTATGACGAATATAGTGGTGGATAGGGAAGCCACCAAGACTAGGTTTTTGAATAGGTTGAATTGTGAAATTGTAAACATTGTAAAGTTACAACATTATAGAGGATACAATGCAAATGGCTACCAAAATGGTGAGGCAATTTAAGCAAAAGGGCAGCTCATGGTTAAGACAATCTTTAGGTCTTTCGTCATTATAGAGATCTAATTGGAAGGCGGATATGAGGGTTGCCCATTCTCAACTGAAAATAGGGAGCAGGTCCAACCCTCATAAATACAAGAAATATATCTCCATTGATAGTAGAGGTAAAATAGAAACTCTTACATCTCGTAACCGTGATATAAATTGTTTTTGTTATTTAAAAGTATGTTATATTGCTTCGCAATGTTCAAACAAGCTAACAATGGTTATAAAGGCTCATAGAGAAGTTATGATTGATAGTAAAGGTAGTGATAAGGAGGATATACCACCAATTAAAGATGTGATGCAATCCAAACAACACCAAAAGATCTGTTAGAGGTTCCAATTGGTCTAATGACAAGATTTATGGCTAAGAAGTCCAAAGAGGCTTTCAATGAACATTTTCAAGACACATGGGTCAAAGTGGATTTTAAAAAGATATTAAATAATGAAGAACAAGATTTGATTAATTTAATTCATATTCAAGAAGGGATTGTTAATAGGCATTCAAACATTACAAAAAAAAATTGAAATAAGAAGATTCAAATCTGCTAGTTTTGACCTTTATCTAATGTTTTGGTCATAACTAGAGCTAAAAAATGAATTATCATACTATTCTTGTTGCATTGAAAATTAGACATTCATATATTTCTAGTGATATATGACACGTATTCTAATTCATTAAGACGAGAGAGAACCATACATTTGAATTTGGGCTTCAATTTTGCCAGCATATTACAAATATCACTTTAGTCTTATTTAAATTAGTTAGACTATTGCTTTATTTATCTTTTAATTACTATTAAGCATTTTAGAGATATTAGAGCCTTTATTTAAATTCAGGTTTATTGGATTGTTATTATTTATTATGTTTATTCATATTTATTAGGGATATCCTATTAGATTTAGGATTCATTCTAGTATAAATACTATTTTGTAGAGACTTTTAGAGGTTAAACTATTAAATTATTTTTTTAATAAATAAACTGGCATTCTTTCTATCTCTTATGGTTAAGTAATTCTCATACTAAGTTCTTGATTGAACCTGCAAACTCTTCAAAACGTTGATCAACTTCATTGTGATTTTACACTACTCGTTTGAGTCTATTTAAAGGTGTAGGTAGGGGTGATCATTGCGTATAACTTTGGTTCTTTAAGGCAGGTTCTTGTTGGGTTAAGTTTCAAACCATTCAAATCTAATTTTAGTATATCTTGGGAGTTTTTCGCATTAAGATGCAAGTGATGATGGTGTTGAGTATTCGATTAAAGGAGAGACATTTATGGTTAGAAGAGCATTGAAAGTGCAGCTTAAAGTGGCTGATTTAGAGAAGAAAAAAGAGAACATCTTCCATACGAGATGCCATGTTCAGAATAAGATATATAGTATGATTATAAATAGTGGGAGTTGCACTACTATAACTAGTACTACTCTAGTGGATAAACTAAATTTGCATACTACAAAACATTTTATGCCTTATAAACTTTAGTGGTTGAATGATTGTCGTGTGGTAAGGGTGATAAAGCAAGTTTTAGTTTCATTCTATATTGGAAAATATTATGATGAGGTGTTATGTGATGTTATTCCTATGCATGCGAGTCATTTATTGTTGGGTGGACAATGGTAGTTTGATTGGAAGGTTATGCATGACGAATTCCAAAGTAGACATTCATTTGTGAAAGATGGTAAATCTATAATTATTATATCTTTAACACCTAAATAAGTGTATAAGGATCAAATCAACCTTAGAAGAGAGAGTATAACTGAAAAAAGATAATGAATTGGCCATAAGTCGAGTAAAAAAATGAGAAAATTAAGAGAAAATCAAAGAAGAAAGAAAGTTTGTTTGTGTGAAAGAGATTCATTCAAAACATCTTTTCTACTAACAAATCTATGTAGAGTAGTTGTGGTGATTCCTTACTACAACATGATGATAATGAATTGCTCCTAGAAGAAGTTTCTCATATTACAAATTTGAGGACAGATCTTTTTGAATAGGAGGAGGATGATACGGTCCAAATTGAAGCTCTATTTGGCCTAACCAAGTTGATGATGTTCTCAGCTTAATCAAGTCAATATAGGTTCAATATGGTTCAAGGCTTATTAGGGTTGCATAGTGGCAGTATGTTAGGCATGTTTGGGCCTTATCTTATGTTGGTTAGGGGGTTTAATAATTTGTATGGGTTTTGATACTAGAAGTTTCTAGTTTGGTAAGGAGTAATTAATGTTTCAAAATCCTTTTATCACAAGGATTTCTTACATATCCTAATTACACAGGGAAAGCGAGCTGGTAACAATATTTGTGTACTTATTTTTAGAAAGTTTTCATGTGGTAAAAGGAGAGTACTAAAAGTGGCAGCAAAGAGGAACATTCTTTGTTATTGTATTTCCATGTTTTGCAAGGATTTCATGTTATTCAAGGAAGCTAAAAGGAGCAACAATTAAGAGATTTAATTCAGAAATTAAAACACAAGTTTTCCTAGCTTATTTGGGACATCAAGGGTTACAACAACAATCCTAGACCTTTTAAAATACTAATTTTAGCTATAAAAGGGTTTTTAAGCAAGAAAGACATTTGTTTTAGGCTTTTTAAGTTGTTTCATGTTGAACTAAGTTATTATTTGGGTTTTGGTTTTTTTTAATTAATTTTAGACTTTTTTTAGTTTTAATTTGGGATTTATTTTCTTAATATGAAACATGGCTGCCCATTAGTCATTATTTAGGGCTTATTAAGTATTTTGGGTTTTAATTTTAGTTAGGTTTTGTTTTGAGCCTTCTGTCTATGATCCAAAAGGAATTTATTACGGTTATTTAATGAGACTATTTAAGTGTTTGTATGCTGTAAATTTTAAAAGTCTTGTTATTTGAATAAAATTAGTGTGTTGAAGAAATTACAGTTATTTTGGAAAATTATATATATAAGAAATTAAAATTGTCATGAAATTACGGGTCATTACAACTTTGTTCGTTTCTAAACTTTGAATTTTGACTGCACCATATTTAAAGATGTTAGTAACAATAAAGGGTTCAATTCAATGAGAACACAACTTACTAGGAAAGAACTTCAAACATGAATGAAAAAGAAGAACTTTATGACCAAATATGAAATTCAAATCTTTTGCTGACAATTTGCATAGGGTCAATTCTATTTTTGAAAAGTCATTGATAAATATCTGATAGAAACATGCATATCCAAGAAAAGAATGAACTTCCCGCACACTCACAAGATAACACAAGGAAAAGATAATATCTATCTTAGTTTATCAACTTCCAAACCTTTGAAAAAAACTAAATGCCCTAAAACTATCCCTTATTCAACAAAAAACATGACACTTTTCATAATTCAAAATAAGGTTAGTTTTCGTGCATCTTTTCAAAATACAATATTAAGTTTTCAAGACATGCATCAAAAGAATTATCATGAATAGTAAAATCATTCATAAAAAACTCTATGATTCTTTCTACATAATCTGCAAATATACTCATCATGCATTTTTGAAAAGTAGCAAATGCATTGCATAGACCAAAAGGCATTCCATTTTATGCTAAAGTACCAAGTAAGCTAAGCTAAACTAAACAAAAATAGAAGTTTGATTCAAGTAAACAAGGACTGGAATCTCAGGAAACAATGCTAAAAAATTGACGAGTATTGAAGTCGAGAAAATTCAAACCTTTATAGTATAGAAATTAAGGGTATCGTCCCCTAGAGATACAAATATTAGAACTAAATTACTCAATCAAGACAAGATATTTCAATTTAAATTAAAATAAACCAAGTAAAGATGTACTAAATATACTAATCTAACTAAATTAACTAAAATGCAATTTAAATTATATGTAATTAAAAGTGGGCCTTGTTTATGATCTAAAAGAACTCAAACAACTTAGAAAGATAATAAAACAAAAGAAATCAATTTTGAAAAATAAAAGGCAAATCGACAGAATGCAAAAAAAATAAAAAGAAAAATGTTTTTTTTATAAGAAGTATAACTCAAGGATAATTAAACATCAATCATTGAATTTTAATATGTTTTCTAATTTGATTTGGGACGATAAATAAATCAACCATGAAAAACACGTTTTTCTACCTATCCTTACTTTTAGTTAACCTAACATCCGTGCATCAATTAATCCTAATCACGTAGTAACCTTCATTATGAATGCAAGATTTAATTATATGACAACATTTATATCAAGATCGATGCAATTGATTATGAAACTTAAACACACATGAGAATTCAATTAATCCTAATCACGTGATAACCTTCATTATGAATGCAGGATTTAATTATATGACAACATTGATATCATGAAGGTTTGTTTTCCAAGTAACAAATAATCAAATATGGGTTTAAAAAGTAGATACCTTTTCTATGTAAGTTAATTAGTTATGCATTCAACATAAACTAATCAATAACAATAGATTTAAAACCAAAAACATATGTTGCTTATTATAAAGAATTTATATCATCAATTATTAAATTTAATCATAGAAAAACATAAGATATTCATGTATTACAATAATATATAGAATAATTTTAAACACAAATCTTCATGATAATTTAAGATTCAAGAGTATTAACCTTTTAAAATTAACAACTAAACTCGTCATTAATTTAAAAAATAAAAAATATTAAAAAAATAATTCTAAAAATAATATAATCCCTCATTCTCCTTTTCTATGTTATGAACATGAACTCTTTTTTTAGAGGTTAGGATTTGTTATATATGGAGCTGAAAAGGTGAAGAAGTTTCCTAGTTAATAACTAGTTCATAATCTTATTACTTTAAGACTTCCTTATAGTAATCTAATTATAATGACTTTTGCATTGACTTTGACCTTTTAAAGTTTTCTTGGTCATTTGGGGCCTTTGTCATGTCATTAATGAGCTGCCATGTCATCACCCCAACATGAAAAGATGGGCTAGACTTACGCTAATTTGTTGGCAGATTTTAAACCTGACTTTAAATATGTTGTTCTCTCTCATTTGGATGAGTGACAAAGCCTACCATATATGTATTGAAATTTTGTTATTTCTAGTTTTTAGCTCAACTTGAATAGTAGCAAAATTCCACCTGTAGCTTCATATATAGTCTAAAATATATGGTCTAAAGAGTACACGATGATCCAATATGGCAAATTTGCTCTGACCAATCCTAACCCTACTAGGATTCCTTGTTCAAGTTGGGTTACTAATACAATTATTATTTGCACTTCTTAGCTCCAATGACTCATCCCAATGTTCTGTTTCTATTTTTTTTGCTTGAAATTGTGCTAAAAATGTTTTATTTAGCTCATATTTACACTTTATGTCTCTATAGCGCTGTTAAACACAAAACAAGTAAAGTAAGCTACTATAAAACTTAAAATATGTATAAAAAATTAGAATAAAGTATTAAAAAGATAGAATAATATGAGTATATTAATGGTTAAATTCAACTTACGGTGATTAACACATTCTCCACCCACTTTTAATGCATGTAGGGATAAGTTCAACATCTTTATTTTGCACCACTATAATCCCTAATTTCTTAGGAACTATATGGATTGGACTTACTCACTTGCTATAAAACAAATAGGGTATATTACTCTAGAATCCAAAAGCTTTAAACTTTTATCTTTCACCACCTCCATCATAGACAGATTCAAACTCCTTTGCATCTCCCTTATTGGCTTTGAGTTCTCTTCCAAATGTATATGATGTATACAAGTGGAAGGGATAATTCCTTTAATGTCAACCAAGGTTTATCCAATTTGTGGTTTTATGGTCACAAAGCGCACACACAAGTCTCTCATCTTGCACACTTGTCAAGTTCTTTGCAATAATCACATGTAAAATATCATTATTACCTAAGAAAGTATACTTTAAGTGATTAAGCAAAGGTTTCATTCAAGTTCAGAGTGCTTGTAAAGTAGAAGGTAAAAGCCTTTTGTGGGAGATAATTAAATAATGAGAAACCTCATTATACTTGGCATGGTTTGGAAAACCTACAATGTCATAACCGAATCAACTAAGTCATTATATACAACTTGCCCTCCTTTTGTAAAAGGCTTATCATCACATTCAATTTATCATCACTACTTAAATCAAATATTTATTACATAAAATAATTTATAATATCCAAGCATATAACAAAATATACATCATTAGGAAATTGTATGACATTGAAAATATTAAATTCAATTACTTCACCATCAAACTCCATAGTTAATATTCTTGTATGCACATCAATCTTAGTTCTAGATATCCTAAGTAAAAGTCTTCTTAAAAGAATGGGTGATGAATTAGATGAGTTATCATCTTCAATATTAAACATGTAAAAATCATTAGGAAATACCAGACTAACATATCCTCAAACATACCAATAGGATAAAAAAAAAAAGGAATAATGAAAAAGTTGAATAATAATACTAGTTATGGTTAAATGACCAAGGCTAAGAGTTTCATAAATAGATTTTGGCATTACACTAATTGAAGCTCCTAAGTCTTATGACATGATCAAATGATTGATGTCTTTTTTCAAATGTAAGAGTGTCAAAGTAATATATAATCTTATAAGACTAGGGTCGATCAACAAGGATGTTAATTATACAAAACAATAAAAAAATAAAAGAAATAGAGTTGAATAGAACTTTGAAATGTGATATTAATGTAAGGATTAAACAAAGATAAAAAAAAATTGCCAAGGTTAAACATCCACTAATGGTATTTAAAATAAGTATAGTATTTTAGGACTATGTCTTAGCTTTCCATTAAGCTAAACCACAACTAAATCCAAGGTCTACAACTCTAGTTATGACCTAAAAATCGAATGGTGTTCCAATTTGAATTGAATCAGCCAAACTAGAATTTCTCTCTAGCTCTCTATTTGTCTCTTCAACTTCAATAGTTAAACACATCAATCAACCCTTTGAATTTTGAGATATGCCTATTTTGCAAACTTGTATTGAAAACGAGTATTTACCATAAATTAAAGATATATTATATTATCAGACTTATTATTATAAAACATGCTTAAGTTAGAGAATTTAATGATACTTCAAGTGCAATATGATGATATAAAACCTTAATAAAAATGCACTTTTAAGTACTTATCAATGACAGATATGATAACTGATAATGATAAAAAAAAGGACATGCATTGTTAGATCATGGAGCTACACACTCTTTTGTAGCATATAAATTTGTTAATATACTAAATATGCCTAAGTGAAAATTAAAAAAAGAACTAGCTGTTAGCACTCATTTGAGGGAAGTGGTAGAAGTAGATGATGTGTAATGTACAAATAAGGGTTATAGTTTGATGGTAGTTTTAGTACCTTTAGAAGTATATGATTTTGATGTAATTTTATAAATGGATTGGTTAAGCATACATCATGCTAAGATGGATTGGTATGCCAAAATAATGACTTTTAAAGTACCAAATGAAGATGAAGTGGAGTTTAGGGGTGAAAGAAATGTTGTACCTAATTATATAATATCAACAATGACAACTAGGAGATTGATAAGAAGATGGTGGCATGCCTATTTAACATATGTTGTGGATTTTAAGAAAACAAGTAAGGAATTGGTCGATATCCCCATAGTAAAGTAATTTCCAGATGTGTTTCTTGACGAGTGGCTATGATTACCCCTTAAAAAAAGATTGAAGTTTCTATAAAAGTCTTGTCGGGCGCAATGCCTATATTGTAGTCTTTCTATATGATGGCCCGATAAAGATGGAATAATTGAAAGTACAGCTGCAAGAATTTCTAGATAATTAGTTCATTTGACTAGGCAATTTATCTTAGATAGCTTTTGTTTTATTTGTGAAGAAGAAGGATGGTACCCTTGGGCTTTGTATAGACTACAAATAACTGAATAAGGTGATTGTAAAAAACAAGTATTTGCTTCCTTGAATTGATCATCTATTTGATTAGTTAAGAGACATGCAAGTGTTTTCGAAGATAGACTTGAGGTTTGGGTACCATCAACTAAGGATAAGAGAGCAAGATGTGCAAAATACTGCATTTAGGACTTGTTATAGGCATTATGAGTTTTTGATGATGCCTTTTAGGTTGAGAAATGCCCAGTGTTGTTTATAGACGTAATGAATCAAATCTTCTGACCTTATTTTGATAGGTTTATGGTGGTGTTCATTAATGATATTTTGGTGTGTTCCAACTCTCAAGAAGAATATGAACAACACTTGAGAATAGTGCTAAGGGTTTTGAGGCAAAATAAATTGTGTATAAAATTGGATAAATGTGAATTTTGGCCAAATAAGGTGGTGCTCTCAGGGCATGTAATATCTAAGAAAGGTATTTATGTGGATACAAAGAAGATAGAAGTGGTGTTGGAGTGGGAGAGGTCTACTATAAAAAATTTATAGAAGGATTCTCTATTATAGCCTCTCCAATGACTTAATTTACTAGGAATAAAGTCAAGTTTAAATAGTCTAAAGAGTCCAAAGAAATTTTTCTAGAGTTAAAAAGAAGGTTGACATCAGCTTCGGTGTTGACCTTTCTAGAGAGACAAGGAGAGTTTGTGGTTTATAGTGATGCTTCTAGTAAAGGTTTTGGTTGTGTACTAATATAATATGACAAATTAATTGCTTATGCCTCAAGATAACTACAAAAAATAAGGTGAATTATCTAAGGTGAATTATCTAGTACATGATTTAGAATTGGCAACTTAGAATTACCTATATGGGGCTCAAATGCAGGTCTTTATGTATTATAAGAGCTTAAAATACTTGATGTCATAAAAAGAGTTAAACATACACTAGAGTATATGTGTGGAATTGATAAAAAAAAAAAATTATGACTGCATCATTGATTATCATCTTAGAAGGCGAATATTATAACAGATGCCCTAAATCAAAAGAACAAGGCAATGGTTGGTGGCTTATCAAAATGAACTTATGGAATTAGCTAAAATAGGAGCACAATTATTCGTGGGTTTGAGAGGATCTTTATTGGCAAGACTTTCAATACAACCAATTTTATAAAGGCCTAATAGAAGGATATAGAAGTAGAGATGATAAAAAATAGAATGAATTCAGAACCTGAGATGTCTTTTCAAACTTTAGGAAATAAAATCTTGGCAATGGGAAAATAAGTTTATTTGCCAAATAAAGGATGAAGTTTTGAGAGGGGCTTATAAATCTAGATTTGTAGTTCATCCAAGAAGTACCAAATTGTACAAAGATTTGAAAGAGTATTATTGGTTATGGACATGAAAAGGAAAATAACATAATTTATGACAAAATATGTTGTGTGTTAGCAAGTAAAAGTGGAATACCAAAGGCCTGTGGGATAATTATAGCCTATTCTAATTTCAAAATGGAAATGGGAAGATATTACTATAGATTTTTTGTGTGGATTACCTAGAGGTAGAAAGGGTAATGATGTAGTTTGGGTAATTGTAGATTGATTGACTAAGTTTGCTATGTTTGTGCCTATAAAGATGATTGATTCTGTGGATAAATTAGCCAAATTATATGTAAATGAAATGGTTAGACTTCATGTGGTCCTAATGTAAATAGTTTATGATAGGAACCTTTAATTCACTTCAAGATTATAGCCAAATTTATAGCGTGCCATGGGAACTAATTTGAACTTAAGTGTAGCTTTCCATCTGCAAATTGATAGCCAATCAGAGAGGACAATTCATATATTGAAAGATCTATTAAGATCTTGTGTATTGGAGTTTGGAAGACATTGAGAGAATCATTTGCCGAAAAGGTGAAGATGATTAGAGAAATGATGAAAATGCCTAAGATAGACATAAAATTTATATAGATAATTAGAGGAGTGTTGGGTTTCACAAAATACAAACACATAGTACAAATAATAAATTTAATTTGTTTTAGGAGTTCCAAAATCTCATTACATAGATCTAGAGCTGTTTAGGGTTTGTATGAAGATTACCTAAAGATTAGATGTTATTTTTTTATTATAAGTAATTGCTTGTTGTTGCAATCCACAAGTCGTATAAGTGTCTGACCTCTAATGATAATCAATACGAACCACGAGTGAGAAATTTCATAAACTTTTTTAAAAAAGAGGGATTGTTATGCCTTTGAGAGCTAGCTTTTTTCTTTTGTGTTTTTTAAGGGGTTTTGAGTTGTTTTGTGTATTGTACAGAAAATAAGAGGCATAATATTCTATTTATAGGAAAACCTAAAAACTTTATAAATGGCAAAGTATAAATTTGCCCATTGAATACTATGACATATGTTATTTTAGGATAATTTTAAAAATTTATTTAATTAAGTCCTTACTTGATTTTCTCTAGGTCTAGAATTGTAATTCTTTATATTAATTACATTCTAGTTATTAATTTCTAAAATTTATTTACATTCAAGCCAAATTTGATTAATCATTCTATTTTAATTCCTGACAAATGGTTCTTATGTGTGACCCATTAACTTTTTTTACTAAGTTGACCCAAATATAAATCACAATTCTAGATAAAATAAGATTAAATAAATTAGTTTATTATGAATTCAACAATTAATTGATTTATATTTTTCAATCAAGTATAATTTCTAGCAACATGTCATGATCCTTAAATATTAAAAAAAGTTTTAAGTGATTTGACTTAACATTTCAGTAACCAATTTCTCAATATAATTATTATTTAATATTAACAATGTTCTCATTTAGGCATTATAGCATGAAGTATGTCTACTTTATTAAATAATATTTGTTCTTGATATAATATTTATTAATTCTTTGAATAAGATTTGAAACTTTTTACAAATCTCATTCCACCTTGTGCAAGGATTTACAATCAATACTATTTGAGAACAAATGAAATATTTTTTCTTAATTCACCTATGGTGATAGATCCTGTCTTAATTATTTAAATAGCTTCATATAGTTCATGTTATACTTAATATCTGCCTGATTGTTACCCTTGATTAGGACAACATATATTAGGATCAAAACATAACATTCCTTATATAACATAATTTAGTAATCTCAAGTCCAAGGATCACTTACGAAACTGTCATGCAAGTCTTTCCATTGATACAAATAATCTCTCCATATGGAATTCTCACATGGGTCAGTTCGGTATACATGTTATCTAATAAGCACATACATATTAGTTCCAAGTATCCCTCATACCTTAATTTATAAGAATAACTGCTTCCTTTCATAAACAAAATAACATAATATATACCAAGAATATTTAGAAACAATGCTTTTGTCATAACCCAATTCTGGGTTATTCTCCAAATACATTTTTTTTCAAAATAAAAATCACAAAAATAAAATAAAGGCTGGCAACGTGGACAAAGCAAGCCGGGGAATCAAGCTGCAATTTTTTGAAGGAAATGCAAGACCTAATTGTACCCCATTATGCCCAAAAATAAAGAAAAAAATGCAAATTTAATGTCAAATTAAATGATTTTGCATAAAAATTATAATTTAGTTTGGATTGTAATTTTAAAAATATAAAATCAACATTTTATATATTTGAAGAAATAAAATTATAATTCTATCTAAATGCCTAGCTTGTGATTACATATAATACATAAGAGTAAGATAGTAATTTTATACCATAAAACCCTAATGTAATTAGGTATAAGGTGTAGCAGGTAAAATTATAATTATATCTCTAAAACCCCCTAAATAAAGCTTTAGGGGTAAAATTATAATTTTATCCTCCATCTCTTCTTTTTCCCTGGTTGTTGCCAAAAGTGGGCACATTGCCGCCCATTGTCAGAGCAGTAATGATTGTTATTGCACTTCCTAAAAGATGTAGTGACAACTATAGTTGTTGTTGCACTGTGCAACCACTATATGTGAGGTAGTAGCTTGGCATATGGCTGCCTAGTAGTGCCAGGAGTGCTTAGCGCTGTTGTGGTTGCTTCCTGCGATGACTGGCTATGCTCGTAGCACATCTAGGCGCACCAACAATGATGGTGTCACTGTTGGTAGCTGTTGCAACCACCTAAAAGCATTTTTTTTTAATTTTCGGCTAGATTTGCATATTCTAGCCATATTTGACTGGAACAATAGCTATTTTTTTTTTTTGAAAAATCATAAGATAGATTGAGAGTTATTTAGGGTTTATATGAAGATTACTTGAAAATCAGATGTTCTTTTTAGCTTTGAGTATTTTTTAAAATAAAAAAATTATTTTCAGATAATATTTTTAATATGTGTAGTCTTGCATGATTTTTTTCCCTTTTTATTTTGTATTGTTTTAAAGCTAGTTTATCACAAATCACAGGTTGTCCAAGTGTCTCACTTCTAACAATAAGCCACATGAACCACAAGTGAGAAATCTCCTAAATCCTTTTAGTAAAGAGAGATTTCTATATCTTTGAGTGCTAGCTCTTTTATTTTTTAGTTTTCAGGTGTTTTGTATTGTTTTGTGTTGTATATAAAATAAGAGGCATACCATTCTATTTATAGGAAATCCTAAAAATCTTATAAATAACAGAATATCAATTTAACCCCTAAATAATATCATAAATATTATTTCAGGATAATTTTAGAAATTTATTCAATTAAGTCTCAACTTGATTTTTTGTAGATCTAGAATTGTAATTCCCTATGTTAATTCCATTCTATTCCTTAATTTCTAAAAAATTTGCATAATCAAATCATTCTTATTATTATGTGGGTGACCCATTAGGTTCTCTAATAAGTTGGGCAAAATATAAATCACAATTCTAAATAAAATATGATTAAAAAAATTATAAAATTACTTTATTATCAATTCAATAATTAATTAATATATATTTGAAGATCAAATACAATATCTACCAACGTGTCATGATCCATCAAATATTAGAAAAGTCATAATTGGTTTGACTTAACATTTTAATGACTAGTTTCTTAATTTAATTTTATCCCTTCATCAATAATGTTTCAATTTAAACATTATAGCATGAAGTATGTCTGTCATGTTAAATCATGTTTGTTCTCTATATAATAGTCATTGATCATTTGAATAAAATTTGAAACTCTTTTCAAATCTCATTTCATCTTGGCCAATGATTTCTCAGTCAATACTATTTGAGAATAGATGAAATATTTTTTTTAAATCACCTAGGGTGATGAATCCTCTCTTGATCACTTAAGTACCTTCATATAGTTCATGGTACACCCAATGTCTGCCCCTTCCTTACCTCGATTAAGATAACATGTAATAGGATCAAAGCATAATATTCTCTATATAAGATGATTTAGTGATCTAAAGTCTAAGGATTACTTATATAACTATCACGCGAGCCTTTCTATAGACATAGGTGATCTCTATATATGAAATTCTCTTGTGGGTCAGTTCAATGTACATGTTTTATAACAAGCACCTACATATTAGTTTTAGGTATCCCTTATACCTTAACTTATGAGAATAATTGCTTCCTTTCATAAAGAAAATAACATAATATGCATCAATCTCTACGACTCTAATGAATGTCTAGTATTTAAGCGAGCATTGACCAGGAACATTTTAGGAATAATGCTTTGATGCAATATGAATCCCAAAATTATAACAACTTTATAATTTCCTTTGCAAAGTATTTTTGTCCCATGAACTTTATTTTTACTCTAGATTCATTAATTCAATATTTTATGAATATTAAAGATATATTAAGCCTTTATTAATAATAAATATGTATTTACATGAATATAATAATACCAAGTGTAACCAATCGATTGACTACAAGACATATTAAATTAACAATTATACCATTTTTGTTCCTATATACTAGCTATAATTTTAAATACTACTTTTCAATCTCTACTTATTTTTAATTTATACACATTCACACATCAATCAACCATCATTCGTGCATATTAAAAAAAAAAAAAACCCATCATCCACACATAATTGGCTGAGCAAATACCTAATAAAAAAAGAGAAAAAAAAGGAAATGTTCGAGAAAAAACCAAAAAAGAGTAAAAGAAAGAAAAAAAAGAAAGGAAAGATTAATAACACAACTAATAAGGAACAAGCATATCTTGATAATGATTAATGCTCAGTAAAGAAAAAAACATATTATGTTACCAAGGATTTTTGGGAGGAAAGAAAGAGGCGTGTGAGAGACACTAGAAAAAAAGAATAATTTGTGTTAACTTGTGGATATTTTTATTGTTTTTAATGTTAATTTATAAAGAGATTATTATAGCAAATCAGAGGGTTTCTCTCTTATTTACTTTTGTACCTTTTTAAAAATTGAATTCCATTTGAAATTCAAATTAAAACCATAAAAAAAGTTTCAAATATAAAAATTCATTTAACTTTCTGAATTGAATTCAGTTTACAAGGTTCTAAACAAGCTGAAAAAAATATTTAATTTAGCTAAAATTTTAATATTAAATTTGAAATTCATAATGCTCAATTATACATATCTCATGATATTATAACATCGATGCAATATACATTAATATATTCACACTAACAAATGTTTCAATGTAATTGTTACGAGATGAACATCCAAATTAGTGTGCTAAGAAACATATTGATATCACAGTATTAAAAAAATATTAAACCCATTAGTGTTTTACTACAAGGCTAGATTCATTACACTATGGATTACTATATATAATGTAATGACATATTTTTTTTCCCTTTATAACAAAAACCAAATAACATATCTTTAGAGATGAAATTGTCTTTTTTATAAGACTCATTTGTTATTATGAAATTGATCGGTTTATGCAAAAGCCCCTTTTATTAACTTTTTTTGCACAGCTCAATGATGTAAATGCTCTTAAAAAAAGTAACAGGCTAAGAGGGGCTTTTGCGTTATTTTTTTTGTTAAAACAGTAAAATAACTTCATAGTTCTTAAAATAAAAAACTTAAAAAATATTTCCAAGGGTATTTTAGTTTTTTTATCATGGTTATTTCATTATAATGTATTTGAATTAAGGGCAAATCAGTCTTTTAACAAATAAAAATATTAATAAAAAATTGTTGACACGTGTAGGGAGTGGACGCCACCTACACCATTTGTGCAGCGTGTGCGACAATGCATGGTGGTAAAAAAGCCCAACATCCATGTCTTTTAGTGGCAACACAACTCATGGGGTGGCGCATGTAGTGATATCCATGGGAGTGAGATTTTATTATCCTCCCCCCCTCTTTTCTCTCTCATCTCCTTGAAATCTGCATTAGGTCAGCAAAAATTCAGAGTTGTCACTTCATTAATTTTTCTTTCAATTGTGGTCCTTATTCTTTTTATTGCTATTTTTTTTATCATTTTCTCTTAATTTATTTTATTTTTCAATTTAGTCCCTTATTAGTTTTTTTATACCAGATTTTGTCCCCATTATTTTGATTGCTATTTGTTTTATTTTATTATTATTATTATTATTAATTTTGGCTTTGTAATTTTTTTTTTTAATTTTTGCCTTCTGAGGGGTCATCAGGGGTCATCCCTGTATCTTGAATTTTTAGGTACTTTCAATTTTATCATTTGACATTAGATTATTGAACCTTAAGCTTTCTAGGTCCAGGTCCACTTTTCAATGACTTGGGTCTTGGGTTAGTTAAGTTAATTCAAGTTGACTTGGGTTTTTTTCAATATTTTTATTTATTTATTTAACTTCAGTTCCTTTTAGAAATAATATTTTTTTTATTCTGATCTCATATCGTGGATGGTGGGTTAGTAGAGTGAATCTGGATTGATTTAAGGTTTTTTTTTTATGTTTTTTTTTGAAATTTTTTTTCAACTACATCCTTTAATATTAGGTTAGTAAACCTTTGAGTTTTGTGATTTTTTTATTTTTTTCATAAGGATATCATGATCTCATATCTCGGGTTTGAAATAACATGATATGTGAAAAACCCATTGATAGCATTCGGTTTTTTTAGGATAAAAGGAATAATATAGAACAATAAAAAAAATTTGACAAATATAGATGAAAATATTATTATATTGGATAAAAAAAGTGAATATCTATCTATATTTTATTTGGTTAAAGGTGGATAAGATAATACAAAATTCTAAATTTTTTTCTTATCTTTATATTATTGTTATCTTTGTATAATATATTTAGAAAGGTGGACACAACATTTTTTATTTATTTTAATATTACTATTGCTTTTTTTTCCCCTTACATAACATGAAAAAAATTAAATAATTAATTTAGTTAAAAATTTATACCTTTAGTTTTTTTATATAAATTACAAAACTCATATAAACTAAACTATAACTTTCTTAAATTAATTAATTTTTCATTTAATTTGATGAAATGACAAAGAAAAACATGTAATATATATATATATATATAAAATTTGAAAACTAAAATAATTCTAATATATAAAAAATATATTAATAAAAAAAGAAAAGAATACAGACATGGGCTTAGAATCAAGCCTAAGCTTCTCTGAGCTAGATCACGCCGTAGGGCTTAGAGAGGAAAACATATCCGATGTTTTGCTCTCTAGTTGATCACTGGTTTCTAAAGATGTTGTCGGATAAAAGCAATATATTTTTCCGGATCCAAACAAACTTCTCTCTCAGTTAAATTATTCTTGGTTTTGCACAGAAATTCACATAAAAACACTCTCCTCAAACGTTATCTTAGAACATAATTTTAAACAACATAGATATCAATTGACAAGCTCAAGTTTATATATAGAACTATATAAGACTTTAAATGCATACATTTCCCAAATTAATTAGTGAAATAAATAGTTTTACACAGGGAGCACAGGGATTATTATTGTTCATATCAAGTTTAGGAAGCATGAACAGGTAGCAGAGGGAATTAAGATTATTATTCGAAATTAAATAGGAAACTGATAATACCAAAATAAAAAGAATGGGGGGTACCGTGGGGCCTGAAAGCTCTCCATCCATCCAAAAACATCTTTCAAGGAAAGCATGCGAGTGCCAACGCTGATGATGATGATGGCGGTGGTGATTTTCCAGTGCATCCTCCATCATTCTAAATATCATCTCATCATCACCCTCCCAACTTGCTTTTGCTTTTGCCTAATTTGCTTCCCCACCCCGACAGGAAAGAAAAAAAGAAAAGTTCAACCACAAAACAACATCCATAAAACTTTAAAAGAGAGAGCCAATGAATCGCTTGCTCCTGCCTTTTTCCTAGACATATTGATCAACATCTTTTAATTAATATCTTCATGCCTCTCTTCTTTTATCTCCTCTTGCGTATTTAGACACACACACACATCCCACCACCAAATGCATGATTAAACCTCCCTGATCTCTTCCTTTCTGGCATTTCATGTTTTACCGTCTCCCCTTCTTTCTTTTATGTGGTATGTACTCTTACCTTTACACACACATCTATATCAGCAAGGCTAGTAGGAGTAGGACGTTGTGGCAAATTTGTTTTAATATATAATACATGGATGAGTCGTGGCGAATGCGCATGGGAGTGCCAACGCCAAGCGTCCCAAGACGCCGCTCCATGGAGGATATTGCAACCACAAGACATTCCATGGATGCCAGATTAGACCCAGATGACTTCTCTGACGTCTTCGGTGGGCCTCCAAGGAGTGTTCTCTCTCGCAAATTCCCCGCCGATTTCACCAGATCTTCTTCTTCGTCTTTCTATGAGGAGATTTTCCTCCCAGAAACGGACTCTCTTTCGAAAGGGAAAAAGAACGGCGGACGTAGCCTGCCGGCGTTCAGAATTCCGGCCAGGGGAGAAGGGTTCTACAGTGATGTGTTTAGGTTGTCGGACGAGGGCAGGAGGTCCAGGCAACGGTCAAGGGCCAACTCCAAGTCCAAGTCCAACTCTTCGTCGGTGCTGAGTTCGGAGGAGCTTAGTCCTCAACGGCGGCTGGTGACCGGAGATGACGTTGCATTATCTTCTTTCGCTTCAAAGCTCAGGTCCCCCATCTTTTAACTATTTTTCTCAATCTCTTTTTCTTTGTCGGTTTGAAAGTAAGTTCCTTTTTTACGTTATATACTATTTAAGATCCCGTAATTTCGGGGGTCAAGTAAGGAATGAAAAAACATCTAACGGCGGTGGAGAGAGGTTGTTCAGAAGGGATGATAATTAACCTCGCACTGTCAGATAATTACCCTTAATTAATCTCTATCCATATTCTTACACTAATTAATCTGTAATGAAGAAACAGAAACTGTTTAATTTTCAACTGTTTCGATCTCCCTCCAACCAAAATAAATAGCTTCTTTTTTTTATTTTTTATCCATAGCGTGATTTTCTAATTAAAACTTATTATGGATTGAAAAACTAATTTAAAAAAAATAAGAAATTATGCCTTGATAATTTAATGGTACTATGTGAGAAATAAAATAATAATTAATCTGAGAAAATTGTATAAAACCATAAATTAAAAAACACTTTATTCTCATTTAATGTTCATGAGGATTTGTTTTCTAAAACATACATATTAATAATTACTGTTGGAAGTATATGAATGACTAATGCGAAGGGATGGCCTAGACGAGCTTTGGCTTTCAAGGTCAAGTCAGAAGCTCTGAGGTTCAGGAGGCCAGGCACACATGCCTTGCTTTTTAAAAGAAAGCGCTAGTGCTATGGTTTTCAAAAACTTTCTCTCTTCTTTTTCTTTCTAAAGATTTTCTTTCTTTTTTTTTTTTTTTTTACTTTTTAGGAATTAAAATATATAAAAAATAAAGTTTAGTGTCCCAAATATAAACAGAAAAAGCTACAGGGACCAAATAAGTAAAAATAAAAAAAGTATATATTTCTGAGCAATAAAAATTGAACTGTGAATCATCAATGCAATTCAATATTGTGGTTTTGTATTTACGTGAACAGTATCACAACAGTTAAAGACTATCTTTATTTAATTTTTTAATTTAAATTTAATTTAAATTGTTTGTTCTGTTCCCCTCGAAATGGTTTGTTTTAGTTCTAAATAAATAGAACTTCAATCTGATATTTCAATACAAAGTCTTATAATTAGTATTTTGGTGAAATGGTATATTTATGTTTAATTAGCTTCATTTATAGTTATTCTTAGCTTCAAATCTAATAAAATAATGATTATTTGAATGGATAAAAAAAGATAATTTGTCCAATTTTCACTTTAGTTCTCGAAAACTTTTGAGGATTCTTTTTTATTTTAACTTTTTTATTTAATTT
>Ga0325414_1000202_pt1 | contig 42077 bp, 24 predicted proteins | sample PopdelMetagenome_8_FD_206183 | JGI IMG/M metagenome (GOLD analysis project Ga0325414, IMG submission 206183) | Populus deltoides microbial communities from Bellville, Georgia, United States - Leaf-PdKOR-R3 | ecosystem: Host-associated > Plants > Phyllosphere > Phylloplane/Leaf | place: USA... | reverse complement strand
TCTAGGATATAAAATAAGTCATGTATTCGTTTTATCATATTATATAGTAATTTTTAGAATTCAATCAAGCTTAACTACAAACACTTAATTAATTAAGGTGATTATTGAGTTTAGTCAAGGAGTGTGAATTTTGTTTTTTTTTTTTAATGAATTGAATGGACATCAATCTACATTAAGCTGGCTCATACATGATAATAATAAATTATAATTAGGTTTAAGATTTATTTATTGATTAATAGATGAGATTGGGTGAGTTAAATATTCGAGTTCTCACTAAGTTAAAAGAGCTTATATTAATTAAAAATAATATTATTTTAATTTTTTTAAAAAATTATATTAGATTTAATTAATTTATAAGTTAAACCACCAAGTTAATTAGCAAGTCAACTCGATTTAATTTTAAATTTTAAATTTTAATTTACATTAGATTTTAATCAATAAGTCATTAAATAATTTATCGCATTGGATTTAATTATACTGACAAAAAATACATAAAACATCTTTTCCAAAAACATGATAAGTGGAATTTCATGTTAGCAATGTTGTTGGAAAGTAATTTTTTAAAATTTTATTGTTTTGCGTTAAATTAATATATTTTTTTATGTTTTGATAAAAAATAATTTATTAAAATAAAAAATATTATTTTAATGAATTTTAAAATAAAAAACATTTTAAAAAGCAATAACTACCATACTTTCAAATATCTTTTTATTAGGCTTGAGAAAAAAAGAAAAAAATAATTCTTATTATTGTTTGCATTAATGTAATGCAGATATAGTATACTTAATTGTATTGGTTTGCTTTCATCTTTCTCGGAATGAGTTAAAAATGGCATAAAAACCCATATTTAATAAATATTAAATATATCACTTAAAGATATTAAATGAATCGTACTTTATATATGGTTATTGCTTTAACTCGTTCAATGAGAGTAGAGAGTGATTATGAACCTTGAATGATCTTAAAAGGAATTCCTTAATGAAATTACTCTATTTTACATTAAGAAAACGAGTAGTGTTATACAAAAAGAACATCTAAAAAAAAAAAGGCTACACAAACAAATAAGTCATTTAAAATTATTTTTCATATAAAATTTTAAATCAATTATTGCTTTATTTTTCAATACAATCTTATAAAAATTATGAAGACATTTTTTATTTATTTAAACTTACTCTTAGATTAAAATTTGATTTTTTATTTTAAAATCCATGCATAAAGAAGAATAAATCATATTTTTCTAAATAAAACTTATAAAAAATTTAATGAACATTAAATGATAAAAATAATAAAATTAAATGAAAAAATATTTTTTTTTCTAGAATGGGATATATATATATTTTTTATCATTATTTTCCATTATTGCACTAAAACAATAACAATAACCTCAAAATGATCCTTGTGGGGAAATTGGAGGAGTAGTTATCACATCTTGGAGTGGGGTTTGCAATTACCTCCATTATTGCATATATTTTGTTGTTGATGTCTCTTCTTTTTTTCTCAAAGACATGTTAAATTTCAATTTTTTTTTTGTTTAAATTTCTTTCTTCTAAATCATAATTAATGTTGTTACTTATGCTACTCTCTCTCTCTTCATAGATAGGTTTCCTTTAAAGTTTTTCTTTTTTTTTTGATAATTACCTTTGGAGGTTTTTAATTTTTTTTTTAATGATAGATTACATTTGAAGTTACTGACCGATAAAGTACTATTTATTTTTATTATAAATCATATTTATTAATGAACCTTACATCAAACATATTTAAGAAGGAAATAATGTAAATAACAATTAAATTGTAATAATATCTCAACAATAGGATCACGAAGTACTTAGGTTGTCCTTAAGAAACCAAAAAACAATATTCAAAAATTAAATTAGCAATTGATTTCATTAGCTACTATGAGTAGACTTAAAAGATTTTTGTTTGGTTTGGGGTAATAGTAACTTACATGAATGTTAATTTTAAAATTTGTAAAATTAATTAAAATATTTATAAATTAATTCAGACGCATATTAATAATAATTTTTTTTTAAAATCACAATATAACATCAATATTTGTTTTAAACTACAGTGACAAAAACATAATTTATCTAAAAAAACAAAATAAAGAAAACAAAAATATACAGAACTTGAAGGACTTTAAAACAAAACTTTTGCCGAATCCAAACAACTCACCCATCCTCCCCCCTTCTCTCCCTCCTCCACCGTCCCGTTCCGACCCGATTAGCCGACAAAAGTCACAGAACCAAAGTCTCCGATAAAAAAAAGAAATATTACTCTATCTCTTAAGAAATTAAATAAATAAATAAATAAAATACTCTCAAAAGACTAAAAAACTCTACCAGAAAAAGCCACACTCCACTCCTCTCACTCACTACCACCACTCCCTCTCCGCTTTCTCTTTCTAACTATGCTTCAAATTTCTCTCTCTAGGGTTTCGCTTTCTATAATGTAGAAAAAGTGAAACCCTAAGTCACACTTTCTTTCACAAGATCTAAACAAATTGCTGTAAATGGGGAACTGTTGCAGATCTCCGGCCGCCGTAGCTAGAGAGGATGTGAAATCGAGCTTCTCCGGTCAAGATCACGGAAAGAAAAACAGCACAGCTAAAAAGACACCGCAACCAATCAGAGTCCTCACCGGCGTCCCCAAGGAGAATATAGAGGAGCGGTATTTGGTAGATCGTGAGCTAGGTCGGGGAGAATTTGGCGTAACGTATCTGTGTATAGAGAGAGACTCGAGAGAGTTACTTGCGTGTAAGAGTATTTCGAAGAGGAAGTTGAGGACTGCTGTGGATATTGAAGATGTGAGACGAGAAGTAGCGATTATGAAGCATTTGCCGAAGAATTCGAGTATTGTGAGCTTGAAAGAAGCGTGTGAGGATGATAATGCGGTGCATTTGGTTATGGAGTTGTGTGAAGGAGGGGAGCTGTTTGATAGGATTGTTGCTAGAGGTCATTATACTGAAAGAGCGGCTGCGGCGGTTACCAGAACGATTGTGGAAGTTGTTCAGTTGTGTCATAAACATGGTGTGATTCATAGGGATTTGAAGCCGGAGAATTTTTTGTTTGCGAATAAGAAAGAGAATTCGCCTTTGAAAGCTATTGATTTTGGATTGTCTATTTTCTTTAAGCCAGGTGAGGAATTAATTTATGATTAACTGATGATTATACAATGAAGTGGTAGGGATTTATGCAATGGATAATTAAGCAATGTACCTTTGTAATTGTTAGGAGGTGCTGTGAATTGAAACAGGAATATGGGAGCTCAAAAACCGAAAAATCTATGTAGTTTGTTCCTACTTTCTAGGGTGATTTAGTTTTAGTGAAAGTGATGGAATCTTAGTTACTAGAGTGATAAGATTATTGCAGTATCATGCTTTGAAATGTCGGGAAATTCCTTGTAATATTCTGTTTTATAGTCTACATTTAGCATCAGAAGCCTTGCTAATATTTTTACATGCCCTTTTTGAAGACACTATAATGGTTGCTCAAATAAGAAGAATGGGATGTTATTTTGTTCAAGCACTGGTTTTTTTTAGAGTTCTCATGTAGGATGGTTACCGTGTTTAGTCATGGTTAGGTTTTAGATATGATCTTGATGTTTGCATCATGATTGTCATGGATATTTTTGGTGCTTTCAGGAAGAAAACTGCCATTTCAATAAGTTGTCACTTGCTGGCTGTAGATCATTTAAAGTTTCATCGATTTTGATTATTTGTATATCTAGGTACTATATCATGCTGGTGTTTTCTACTGCCTAGCTGCTATTTCAATAAATTGTCACTTGCTGGCTGTAGATCACTTAAAGTTTCATCAATTTTGATTATTTGTATATCTAGTTGCTATATCATGCTGGTGTTTCTACTGCCTAGCTGCTATTTCAATAAATTGTCACTTGCTGGCTGTAGATCACTTAAAGCTTCATCGATTTTGATTATTTGTATATCTAGTTGCTATACATGCTGGTGTTTTCTACTGCCTAATTTTTAAATACTGCTAGGTGAGAGGTTCTCTGAAATTGTTGGAAGCCCTTATTATATGGCTCCAGAAGTGCTCAAGCGGAACTATGGACCAGAAATTGATATATGGAGTGCAGGGGTCATTCTCTACATCTTGTTGTGCGGTGTTCCTCCATTTTGGGCTGGTAATTATACTCTTGGTTCCCACCCCTCTCTCGTCATTACTATGTGTGCATGTGTTTTTTTGGTTGTTGGGGTGAGGGAGGCTGCAGCATGTTCAAAGCAACACCTCTCCATCCTTGCATGATGTCCTCAGTGCATGCGAACAGCTTTTCTTTCTTCTTTTTGTTATTTTACCATTGCTTTCCTTTTTTCATGTTGTTGTTCTGCTTTTCTTGAAAGGTGGGTTTTTTTTCATTTTAGCTTAAACCACTTTTTCATTGCCTCAATACAGAGTCTGAGCAAGGAGTTGCACAGGCCATTCTTCGTGGGATTATAGATTTCAAAAGGGACCCATGGCCAAATATTTCAGAAAGTGCTAAGAGTCTGGTGAGGCAAATGTTGGAGCCAGACCCAAAGCTTCGACTAACTGCAAGACAAGTGATAGGTATTTTATATATGATACTATTTTGCATACCACCTCAGGATATGAACATGTTTTTTGTTTCACCATGCTAGAATCATCTATACTATCTATTTCTTTTGGGGTGTGTGGTAGTGTGGCGGATGGGGATTGCAAATCTCATCTGCCTTTGCTACATTTTTGCTCTTTAGGTTGTTTGTTTCTTTAATTAAGATTCTACCTGTTTATTAAGAAGCATTACATCTGCGAATATTCCTAGAATTGTGGCAGAAACGCAATAGAATAAGTCCACTGAAGAACATTTACTTGGATTCCGATAAGAGGCATAAGAACCTAAGGTATTGAAGAAAATGCAGTTCACCCTGTCTACAGCCCTTATAACTTACTCACAGGACATCTTGGTTTGTAGGCAAAAACTCTTAAGAAGTTATAGTTCAAACCTCATTTAAAAAACTCTCTTAACTCACAAGTTATCTTGTTATGTGGACAAAAAATTGACACTTGATAGATGAATATGTAAAAGGTGCTATGTTGCTTTATGGATGTGATGATGCATCCTAGTTTGAAGAACTATGTACCATATGTAAGATATAATGGGTTATACTAGAGTTTCATCTAGCATACCAGCGTTATAATGTCTTGATTTAGAACCTCATGATCACCTCTCTAGTTGTAATATATTTTACATAATAGCTGCATTCAAGCCTACAAGTTTTAGCATCTCTCCAGTTAACGTTCCACTTCAGCAACCTTTAGCTGTGCACTCTGTCTAGGAACAAACTATGATCATCCAGTTTCTGGGTTTGGTCTAATGGCATGCATGTATTGTGATTTTAGTAGTTGTCACATTTGAACGTTCGCGTTTTATGTTTATTATGATTAGTCTTCACCTGATGTTTATGTTTCTACTTATAGAGCATCCTTGGCTCCAAAATGCCAAGAAAGCTCCAAATGTTCCTCTTGGTGATGTTGTCAAGTCAAGACTTAAGCAGTTTTCAATGATGAACAGATTCAAAAGAAAAGCCCTCAGGGTTAGTTTATTGTTCCTCTAAAATCTTCATATTTTCATCTGATATTATTTTTTCCCATCCAGAAATAAATAGTTGGGCACTTTTACTAGGTTATCGCTGATTTCTTATCCACTGAAGAAGTTGAAGACATCAAAGAAATGTTCATGAAGATGGACACCGATGGTGATGGTATTGTTTCAGTTGAAGAATTGAAAACTGGACTTCAAAATTTTGGTTCCCAGCTTGCAGAGTCTGAAGTTCAAATGCTTATTGAAGCTGTGAGTATACTCTGCTGAAAAAATCAAACAGTATCTTTAGTATACCTGTTTCATGTTTTCACCTTCAACAACAGCACCAGTGGCACAATTGCAATGAATACATATCAGAGTTCCTTTTTTTTTATCCGCAATTATTTTCTTATTAAGTGAGGGTTGCACCTTTGACACTGATGAAGGTGTTTTGCTAGAGTATGCTAGAGGCATTGGTATTATACCCATCATGAGACTACATCAAGTCAAGTTATATGACCAGTTACTTAACCTGTCACACATTAGCATAATCAGTAGTCCCAGAGACAATTTTAGTTCTAATCTTTTGTTTAGGTAGTTTATCCCCTTACCTGTTCCAGTTGTCTTTCCTGAATCAAATAATTTGCATCTTTGAGGAAAATCTGGAAATGGGATGATCGATGATATTTCTTCAATGACTGCATTGACGAAAGGTTATTTAAATTTTATAAACTGGATTCCTGCTTGATTTGGAAGAATGAAGGTTTGGGCTCTAGCATGAATGCGAAGGGGTCCCAAAAGAAAAAAAAATAAGGGAAGCTGGTGACTACTTGACAAAAACTACATTTGTATCAGACATTGACTTTAAGCTCCTGCGTAGAATGCTCACTCTTGGAACTTAATGGTATGGTCCTGAGGTAGTAAAAACTGTGGTGTTCCAGCTAATGGAGTTTAATTATTGCAAGGAAAATAGCTGGATTAATTACAGGGATAGTTCACAGCTTAGAGCAGATTTCAGTTTGAACACGTTATGTGTATGTGCAACTTTTATCCGAATCATTTACTTTTATCCCTGTCTTTAAACTCGTTATGTGTATGTGCAACTTCTGAGTCTTTTCAAGCTAAAATTATATGCATCTCTCTGCATCCTTTGATTCCACTAATGTGATCTCTTCCATGACACTGCATGTTTGATCTCAACCTATGCACACATCCTCTCATAAATTTGCTTTTGAACTCCTCTTTTCTTCACTCCCTTGGTTTTTTCTTAACACTGTCTCCACCTTACCTCGCTACATCTAATCCCTCTGAGATGTGCTGTTTCTAAGTCAGTTATTGTAGTTGGCTTCAGTTTCTTATCTTTTCATCAGGCTGAGTTGTGGTGAATGGGTTGAAGAGATTCTTTTGCTGGATTGGTTCCTAGGAGTTGAGAGATTGGTTAGTGAACGAGGCTTGTTTTTGTCTTGATTTCTTTCTGTCTCATGGGGTTTGGTAGTGATAAAGGTGCTGTTCAGAGTTTGACTATCAAGTAGGCACAGATATGTTCTGGAAGGGTGGGGAAGGCAGTTGGTTTACAGATTCCCTCTTTTTTTTTTTAAAAAAATCATTTTTCACATTCCAATTAAAAAGTTGGAAGTATTTCATGCGAAGGAAAAGAAGACAGATGAAAGAAAATTAACAAGCTTTGACCTCTTGCTTTCTCTTAGCTGAATACGAGAAAAAAACTAACAAAGGAGACATCAAAACAGATGTGTAAGCTTTTGAGGTTTTATCAGAGCATTTTAAAGGTCAAGGTTGAAAGTGGAGCATATCTGATTAATGAAGAATATGAGTTTACATGTGGTTCGTTGAAGAATATAAGAGTTTTCACATGCTGCACATGCATGCGTGATATTGTTTGTTCCTCCTTCAAAAGTTTAATCTTCATAAAGGCAATAATCTTCATAGAGGCATTATCATAATGCATTAACATTGTAAATGGCTGGGAGCACAGAAAATAGAGTAAGAATAGATGAAGATGAGAAAGGATGAAAAGCACTCTCTCTCCTCCCCTCATTTCTTAGTTGGTTTGATGGACAGGATACAAAAATTTAGATGACTACTATCATAGAAGAAAACTCATCTACTTCCTGGCTTTTCTCCCTATCCTTTCTGTTTGGATGAGTTGAATAATGTCGGAATCAAGGTAAGGATTGAATTCAATGGATCCCACCTAAAGATATGAGTTGAGCATCTCATCTATCCCCAGCCCATTCCTCCTTACTCATCCATCCTATATCCTTTTGTTGAGCAAACAGTTTTAAGGAAAGTTTTATATCTAGTTTTGTATTAGTTTCTTTTGGATTTGAATGGATTACTTGTTTGCCAACAGGTAGATACTAATGAGAAGGGTAAACTAGACTATGGGGAGTTTGTTGCCGTTTCCCTTCATCTCCAAAGGATGGCCAATGATGAGCATATTCACAAGGCATTCTCCTACTTCGACAAGGATGGCAATGGTTACATTGAACCAGATGAGCTCCGGGATGCCTTGATGGAAGATGGAGCAGATGATTGTACAAATGTGGCAAATGACATCTTCCAAGAAGTAGACACTGACAAGGTGAAGGGCTAATGCTATATTTAACATTATATGCAAATTTTGATTCAGCAGATTTCAGTCTGACATCAATGTCTTGTGAATGCAGGATGGAAGAATCAGCTATGATGAATTTGTTGCTATGATGAAAACTGGGACAGATTGGAGGAAAGCTTCCCGTCATTACTCTAGAGGGAGATTTAACAGTCTAAGCATGAAGCTCATGAAGGATGGTTCACTAAACTTGGGAAGTGAGTAACATATACACGACCTATGTTTAATTTATCATTGCAAAGAAAGTAGTGGATCATCACCATACATCTTAGAATTTCCTTCTTTTGTGATAATTTGATGGGGGCCCTTTTGCTTGTGGGTTACGAGGATAATGGAGGCTGAGTACATCTTTTCTGTCTGCAAAGTGTTAATTGTGTAAAAATGATGACTGGTACCACGGTACAGGATGTATGATCCCATCCTTCTTTTTTATTTTTTTTTACCCCCTTTAACCTTTGATAATTGTTTCTTGTTGACAATGCGAACATTGGTGAGGTGAATTCCTTAGGGCTGTAGTATATTCTTCTGAAAGGAAATGTTTTGTATGTGTTCTATGCTCCAGCTTTTGACACTTTTCTTTTGCTCGAAAAACAAAAGATGTGCTCTCTCATGGTGGGGGGGTGTCTATAAACTTGAAAATAATGAAGTTACCTCTCTGTAAAAACCACGTGCAATGCTATGAAATTTAATTTTAGACGGGTCATAATCTCTATTTAGATTTGTTCTCCGAAGTGTGTGCATACATAATTGCTAAAAATGTCTAACATGAAAATAATGAAGGTACTTCACTGTAAAAATAACACGCAATGCCTGTCTGGGAGAGTTTGTAACTCAGTTTGGATGTGTTTTTGAAGTATATTTGTTTTGAAAAAAATATTAAATTAATATTTTTTAATATTTTTAAATGGTTTTGATGTGTTAAGTTTAAAAATAAAAAAAATAAATTAAAAAATGTTAAAAACACTTTTGAAAATTAAAAGCACTAATTCTTTGAAAAGGAATTATGGGTCATAATTTTTATTTAATTTTGTTTTGTTTTTTAAATATGCAGTTCAAGTTATAAATCTGATATAAATCTGAAAAAGAAAAGTTATTAGGATAATCTAAAAGGGGACAAATAATGCAATTTAATTTATAGTCTATTAAATACAAAAAAATAAAATGAGGCAAAAAAGTAATAGAAAAAACCTGATCATGATCAATTTTAGTTAGCATGATAAAATTATAATCCTAGTAATTAGAGCTTAGTCAACCCAGAATATCCTGCCAAATTTACAATCTATATTATGAGATTGAAATAAGACAATAAAAAAAAAAAATTATAAAGTATTTTTTTTATAAAAAAATATCATCCCATATTAACTTTTAAAACTCATGGTCTGGGTCATTAGACTTGAAATACCCTATTTGAAAAAACCATGAAGTCTAATTTTCAAAAACAAATTTCAATTATACAAAAAGATTAAAAAAAATAACAATTAAAAGAATGAGAATTAAAATTGAAATACAAAATAAATTTTATATCGGATTGAAATGTGGAATTAAAAAGAAAAATCAATTTGACAGATGGACAAAAAAACAAATCAAAAGAATGAGGAACAAGATTGACATAAAAAATAAAAATAAAATTTTGATTGAAGGGTGAAATTAAAAAGAAAAATCACTTTAACAAATGAAAAAAATAAAAATAATGAGGACCAAATTGATAAAAGTAAGATACCATAAATTTGGATTGTAGGATGAAATTGAAAATAAATTTAAATTTTACAAAAAGGCCAAGAAGAAAATTAAAAATGAAAAACAATAAAGACTAAATTGGAAAACATAATACCATAAATTTGGATTGAAGAATGAAATTGAAAACCAATAAAACTTTTATAAAAGGATCAAAGAAAAAAAATTAAAAATAAAAAGAATAAGGATCAACTTGTAAAAAATAATATATGTCAAATTAGAATTGATGGATGAAATTGAAAAAAGATTAAACTTTCATAAAAGGGTCAAGAATAAAAATTAGAAATAAAATAATAAGGATTGAAGTTGAAATACCAACAACAAAGAGGACCAACCTGTACTTTTCAGGGAGAAGAGATAAAAAGAAGAAAAATAAAAAAAGACCTAATGGAAACAAATCAAACCACCATTGTCAAAACTTGCCACTCCAACAGGAAGAGAATGTGCCAACACTTTCAATGACATGACATAGAGATGTTTTTGGATGTGGGATTGTGCCTTATACATCACTCAAAAGGCGAGAGCACCTCCCATGACCCGGGGAGTGTGCTTCACATGCCTTATCGTTTTTATTTTCTTATTTAGTCATATACCAAATTACCCTTAAGTTGACTTAATAATAACAAAAAAAATATCATTGTCAAAAAATCAAAAAGCCCCTTGAGTCTAGGTTTAAATTTTTTTCTTTTAAAAGCAATTCCATCATTTCACTTTGTATTTTAATTGTTTATTATTTTTTATATTTGATTAAATACTAAATTGCCCTTCAACTGATATTATAATACTGAAAAAACCATTATGAAAATATGAAAATACCCCTTTACGCTACTTTTGAGTATTTTGCTCTTAAAGGTATTTTGGTTATTTTATTGTGTAATTAAGATGAAAAAACACTTATTTATCCTAAATTAATTTAATATGAGAAATGAGCCTTGTGAAAAGACTTTAATACCCTTGATAACTAATGTTAAGTTTTTTTGGATAAAGAGGTAAAACCATTATTAGATTATTTTAGTGGATAATGTTTCTGGATTTGCAATATTTTTATAAGGCCATCTAGCTTTTTTAAATATTAGAGATCTTTAAAAACTCAAGAATAATTGTAGGCATATTATGATTGTTAAAAAAAAAGTGAAGGTATTATTGGTAAACACTTAATTCAAACGGCAACTAAAGTACATTTGTTTTTATATTGTGCAATAAAAATTTGTAGTGATGATATTGACGAGATAGTGCTATAATTGTTTTAAATTTGTGACTATAATGAATAAATACATTGTCATACATTTATACGTTTTTGATGTGATTGTTCATCAAAAAATTGAAAAGTTATAATTTATAAACAATATCTACATCTACTTGAAGGGATGACTAAAAGACTTTGTTTTATTTTTTAAAAAAATATGTGCAATGAAAGTTTATATTAGTAGGTAGTGTATCTACAATTTATGTGTAAGATAATTTTATTAATAAAAATATATTTTTAAATTTTATAAAATAAAAATATTTAGAATAAATTACACTTTATATCATGTAGTTTTTCATCTTGCTTCCATTATTTCAGAAATTACCATTTATATCTCCTAATTTAAAAGTTGTATAATACTTTACCTTATCATTGACATAAACCAAAAAAGGTAAAAAAAAAAGAGTTAATATATTGTTTATGGAAAAAACTTTGCATATATATATATATATATATATATATATATATATATATATATATGTATGTAACAAAAATAGAAATTTAATTTAAAATAAAATAAGGACGACTTCATTTACATGTGAAGTCAACCAAGATACAAAAGGATTATTTGAATATAAAAAATGAAACGAGCTTACTTGAAATATTAAAGACGCTGAAAAAAACATATAATTGAAACTAAAGATATAGATCTCATATTTAAGTATAAAAAAATATATAAAACTTTCATTGAAGATAAAAGAAGACAACAGAACATATAAAAAGACATTTAGAAACAAGAATCTTAAATAAAGGAAAGTACTAGATAAATTAGACAAAATCCCACAAAAAGATTTGATCTAATAGTAAAAAATAAAAATAAAAACAGATCTAAAATTATTAAAGATAAAAGAAACAAAAAAACAAAAAAATATTGTTACTAGTGATGATAACTAAAAAAAATTTAATAGACTCTTAAAAAAATCCTGGAGGAGGAAAAAGAATATATTTACAAGATTTCTATAATATTCCAATTGTGGATTTAAAAGAAACTTACTGGTGATTTGAGAATTCGCTTTCTTGTCTCTAGATCAATTGCTTCAACGCTACTTTTATTGCAAGAACCAAAAAGATATTCCACAGTACAAACGTCTTTGTAAATATTGTCAAGTTAATTCAAAGAGTCAAAGATGAGAGAAGAGAAAGAGAGAACCATTATCTTTCAAAAGTCTTTTAATATTAGAGAGAGAGAGATAGATGAAGCGATTACTTCTTTTAATAACTCCTTTGAACATTTGGACCAAGCCCATCCCTCATGGACGAACCAAACTTAACCTAATAACCAACATCTCCCACTCACCTATGAAGGACTAGATATATCTAATACATTATATTTTAAATTTACACAAGAATTTCATATTAGACGAATGAACTGTGCGACCTAAAGCACACAGTAAAAGGAGCTCTAATATAGAAACCCAATACAAGCCATATAAGAGACATCGACCTCATAATTAGTTACTCCTTAAAATGTACTATTATACCCCAAGTATTTTTAGTTACACATGACTGAATATAATTCAATCCCTTAAGAATTTCATACTCAATCCATCCTTACAATTACAAGTAATCTAAATCATATCAAATTTATTCGAGTAATATGATCCCGGTCGGTGAATACAAGTAACAAGTATAGAACTAAAATTACATTTTCTTTCGCTCTCATATTAATCAGATCTGAATTAACTCGCTTTTCTAGGAGTATTTTTTTAAGTCGAATCATTACAAGATCATAGGATATACTCCTAAAGTAGCGATCATTTACACATCACTTCATGATAAAGTTAAAAGTCACAAATTGTAAGATATTGAGATCTTATGCATGATCTCCAGGACTCACATAATAAAGAGGCAGGGATCTATTTTTTTATTCCTATAATGGTCGACAACACATATAGTATGGAGTACATGCTATAGTGGAGCTTACTCTTTTCTTATCTGAAGATAAAAAGTGTATGTCGGTGGTCTTCTTATTAGAGGAAATACATCATTCGAGTTTTATTCTTGTCCCTAAAAAACATAGACTTCAAATAAGAAATTCTTATTTGCTCATTGTTATTAGTGACAGATGAATAATTTCATACTTGGCTTCAATCATAATAAACGTATGAATGGTGAGAATTCATTCATGTCTATTTTTTTTATATTTAAGAACCTTATCTTGGTTCCTACCAAGGTGACTTCTTAATAATTACTTTAAGTTAAAATTACTCCCACTGCGCCTAAGTCGCTTATTAAGCATTAAAACTTAAATAATCTCATCTCTACTCACTTTATGAGCGCTATAGGTGATTGCTCATGTGAGTGAGCCAATCTAAGTCTATCGACATACTATAACAAATTGTACTATATGATACTTTACCAATTATATTCTACATAGGCCAAGGGATCTCACATGTCTAACAAATGTATCCATTGTTATTGGTTTTATGAGTGGATCTGCAACCATAGAATTTGTAGAAATGTGTTTTGGGATCACGTCATGTTCAATAATTGCTTTTCTAATGTAGTGATATCTCATCTTGATGTATTTGGTCTTTCCATGATATTTTAGATCTTTGGCCACAATTATTGCAGTAGTGTTATCACATTAAATTGTTACTGGATATAATGTTGATTTGATAATTTTTAAATGATACAGGAAACTCTTTAACCAAACAACATCTTGTGTTGCTGCGAAACAAGTTACATACTCAGCCTCTATAGTAGATAAGGCTATGCATGATTGTTTCTTGCTCCTTTATAGTATTGCACTATCATTAAGTAAGAAAGCATATCTTGAAGTTGATTTGGACCGGTCGACATCTCCTCCCCAATCAACATCAGTGTATCTAATCAATCGTAAGTCTTTCTTTTCTTGGTAATTATTAGTACTTAAAAGTGCATTTTTATCAAGGTTTTATATCATCATTTTGCACTTGAAGTATCAATAACTCCTTAATTAGAGCATGTTTTTATAATAACAAGTCTGATAATATAAGATACCTTTAATTTATGGTAAATGTTCATTTTAAATGCAGGCTTATCAAATAAATCAAAGGATTGATTGATGAGTTTAACTACATTGAGAAGATAAAGAGGCCTAAGCTTAGAAAAGAGATGCTGGTTAAATTCAAATTAGAACACAATTCAGTTATTGGATCATAACTGGAGCTGTAGAACTTGGATTTAGGTATGATTTATATGGATAGAAAGCTAAGACATAGGCCTAAAACTTTCATGCAGAGTCCTAGATTCAAAAGTATCGTTTTCAAGTTCAAATTGTAGCAACAAGAGAGAAGTTGGAATCTGTCCTGCAGCCCAGACACTGTTCAGTGTTCAACCTATATCTTGAGTTCTAGAAGTCCAAATGATCTCATTCTTGTTTTGTTGGAAAGCTGAGACAATTTCCCAGAACTTATATAAAGACTATCTGTTCAAATTCTGATGTTAGCAATGACATTTTCTGCAGACAAGAAGATAAGGATTGTTACCAAGTCAAGAGGTGGCCACCTACTCAACAATTAGTCATGAAATCAATAGTTCTGAATTTTAGCCTATAAAAGGAGGCATTTGCCATGCATTTAGGCATCTTGTTTTTCTGATCAAGATCATTTCCTTGCTTTCTTTCTTTGTAGTTTTAATGTTTTAGTTTTATTTCATGTTATAGTTTCATTAATATCTTGTTTATGCCTTTCATTTCCTTTACTATACTTATATAATTATGTTCTCATCTTGTTTATTTATGTTTCTCTTCTCCATAATGTTTAGCTAAGTTTAATATGTCAAGGTAAAAATGTTTCACTAATGGTGTTAAGATATGTATAATATAAACTCAATATGAACTTCAATACTTACATCCAAGAAAGTTTGCTATTAACATGTCTTATCATTTTTATCTTATTAATTCTTAATATCTTGTTAAATGGTTAATCTAGATTTGTGTTGTATAACACTTGATACAATAAATGCTTGATCCTTCATAGCCAACTGTATGGTATAACCGACACCCGTGCTATGAAATGAACTTGATTTGTTGTTAATATAAGTTAGCACCATGAATTCCTGACAATATTTAAAAGTATTGGCGTTACTTAAATAAGATAACTAATATGATCATGTTAATAATTTATAATGAGCTATTAATGACAAATTATCTTATTGGAACCTCCTTTGTGTGTCGTTTTCAGTTGAATAATGAAAAGAGTTAATATTATACTTATTTGAAATACCATTAGTGGATCCTCTAACCTTGACAATTGTTTTATCCTTATTTAATCCTTACATCAATATCACATCTCAAAACTTCTCTTCAACTCTTTTTCATTTGTTGTTTATAATTTCATATAGTTCACCTCTCTGTGGTTCGACCCCGGTCTTGCCGAATTATTTATTACTTCGACACTCCTGCACTTGGAATAAGACATCAATCTTTTGATCATGTCAGGTAACATAGCACGTAATTTGAAGTTCATTTTAGATATCGTAAAATCCTTTTGAGTGCCATCTAGTGTTTCTAACTAGGGTTTGATTGATATCGACTAACCAATCTAATGACAGAACATATATCGGGACGTGCACACATCATTGCATACATCAAACTACCGACGACACTGACATAAGGTACTCTGGACATTTTCTTATTTTCTTCTAGAGTTTTGGGATATATATCACGACTTAGGCTTAAGCTCTTATCAACATTGGTGTTCATTGGTTTGCTATCTTGTATATGATAACACTCTAATATCTTTTTGATGTAAGTCTATTGAGTTAAACCCAAAAGCCTTTTAGCGCGATCTCTTACAATTTTAACACTAAGAACATAGTTGGCCTTACCCATTTCTTTTATTTCAAAGTTTGATGATAACCACCTTTTAGTAGTATCAATCAACTCTTTGCTATTTTCAGCTATTAAGATGTCAACATATAAGGACAATATTATAAACTATTGTTAGAACATTTTAAATACACACAATGGTCTTCTTAAATTATTGTAAAACCATTCTTAAGGATAACATGATGAAACTTGACATTCTATTGTCTAAAAGCTTGCTTAAGACCATATATAGATCTTTTAAGCTTGCAAATTTTGAGCTCTTGTCCTTTAGTCTCAAATCTTAAAGGCTGATCCATAAAGATCTCTTTATTTAGTTCTTCATTGAAAAATACAGTTCTAACATCCATTTGATATAACTCTAGGTCCATATGTGCGACTATAGTTAAAATGAGGTGAACTGAAGTAATTCTCACAATTGGTGAGAATGTATCTTCATAATCAATTCCTTTTTCTTGAGTGTAGCTTTTCGCTACTAGTCGAGCCTTATAATATTCTATTGACCTATCTACCTTACATTTAATTTTAAGAACCCATTTATTTCCAATAATTTTTGTCTTGATGGTAAATTGACCAAGTCTTAGACTTGATTAGTTTTCATTGACTCCATTTATTCTTCAATAACTTGAATCCATTCTTTTATTTTAGGACAAAATAGAGCATGATTGAATTTTTTAGGCTCTTCATCATTTTATGGAGTCATGAACGCTTTCCCCTTAATCTCAAATCGACGACGGGGAATTGGTTCATGAATGCTTCTTCGAGGTTGAGATTGCTCATGATCTTGCTCTATAAGAGTAGGAATAGATAAAATGTCACTCCCACTATTTCTAGGAGGATTAAGAGTTTCCTCTAAGTCGTATACTAATTGGCTTGTTATGCTATATTCTAGATTTTCTATATCATATAATTGAAAATCTTTATTAACTTCACCTATAGTTAAAAAATCATTTTTTAAGAATACAACATCACATGATTCAATCTCTGTCACTCTTCTATCAGCATTTTCACTAATAAATACAAATCCTTTGAAATGTTCAGAATATCTTATAAAGATACACTTCTTTCCTTTAGGACCAAGTTTCTCATATTCATGAGAATTATTGTGAATATAAGCTGCATACCTCCATGGATGAAATAACCTAGATTAGGTTTTTTGTTATTCCATAGTTCATACGGGGTGAATGAGATAGATTTAGAGGACACATGATTAAGTATGTAGTTAGCAGTCAACAATGCATCTCCCCAAAAGGAAATTGATAAGTTAGCATGCGCCATCATTGACCTAGCCATATCAAATAGGGTCTTATTTCTCTTTTTTGCTATACCATTTTGTTGTGGAGTATAAGGAATAATTAGCTATCTAGCTATACCCTTTTCATCACATTCATTTTTAAATTATTCAGATAAGTATTCATGTCCTTGATCGGTTCTTAAAGCTTTGATTTTTGTGCTTAATTTATTCTCTATCAGATTGGTGTACTGAATGAAGTAATCCAATGCTTTAGACGTGTGTGAGATCAAATAAACATGACCAAATCCTGTGAAATTATCTATAAATGTGATGAAATAATTCACAACATGTCTTGCCCTCACATTCATTGAGCCATAAATGTTTGAATGAATAAGTTATAATGGACTACTGACTCTTTTAACTTTTTTCAAATGGTAATTTAGTTGCTTTTCCAAGAAGGCAATACTCACAAATGGACAATTCTTATTTGGTAAGTAATCCTAAAAGATCAACTCTTGCCAATCTATGTAATTGGCCTTACCTAATGTGTCCTCATCTATCATGCCGATTTATGATATCATTATTATTAGTAGTCTTATAAATTTGAACAACATAAATAGAAGCATCATCCTTAATATATACATTAATAGCGTCTAACACCATAAAACCATTTAATATAAAACCAGAACCATAAAAATATTATCCAAATATATTTTCACACAAAAACCAATAAACACAAAATAAAAGCCTAATTGTAGTAAAGCAAGAACATACACAAGATTTTTTCAAACTTCTGGAGTATAGAGTACATCATGAAGATAAAGTGTATGATTGCCCTACAAATTCAGTTTGCAGCTACCGATCACGAGCATAGCAACAGAAGCATTATTCCCTATGTATATGTATCTACTTCCCTTTGAAATTTGATGAAATTCCACAAAGGTTGTTCGATCCCTTGCTATATGATTGGTTGCTTCTAAGTCTACAGTCTAAAATGGAATAGATTTAACAAGCATTAAACAACTATTAACGTATAAGTTAGAGGGATGATTGTTGTTAAACATTACCTTTAACTTAGTACAATCATGAGTAAAGTGACAGGGTTTACCACAATTGAAACAATTCAAATTCTTGCCTTTCTTACCACTGTGTTTCCCATGTTTACGATTATATCCAGTACAACTTGCTTCTATCCCTCTCTTACCATATTTAGAACCCTTACCTTACTCTTTTTTATATTTAGAGTCATATGCTCTTCATATCTTAGTCTCAGGTATGAAAGCTTCGTTTATAGGCTTCTTAGTGAGAGGTCAATCTTCTTCAAGCTCAACATGATAAGCAACATTATCAAATGTCTTGATGTTGTCATTATGGGTAAGGTTGACATACATGTGTTCCCAATTGCTTGTCAAAGAGCGAATCACAGTTTGAACTTGTTGTTCATCAGTAACTCATGCCCAACACCTTTTAATTCACTAATCATGTTAGACATGTCTTTAAGATGCTGCCTCATTATATGATTTTGGCGCTTCTAGTAACCATCAAATTTAAGGGTTAATTGATGAAGTCTAGTAGTGAAGGTTCCCCCATACTAAATCTTCACCGTGTCCCAACGATCCTTACACTTATAGGTTTGATATGCTTCTATATCAAGCTTTTGTTGAGCAGTGTTCCCTTACTTAGGTTTAGCCATCGGTTATGTGATTATTTCTAACATTTCTTGCTCTTCCAGGAGATACTCATTCTTAAGATGTAAAACATCGTAATTTGTTTTTACTTAGTTTGTCTCTATGGTTCAAATCAACAATAATACTTTTAAATGTAGCCATATGAAGTGCTATTGACACCAATTACAAATATTAGTATCTAGTACAATTTAAATGATATTAATTGCCACTCCATTCTAAATTAAACAAATAATAATCTAACATATACAATAGAAATGAAAATAATGTTAAACACTTAATCAATTTCCATTTGTATGGTCTAATTATTATTGGAAATTTAAATGAGCATAAAAATTATAGTTATTAGTTTCAAATAACTTCCACTGATCAAATTGTAGATATTTTCATATATATATGCATATAATGTAATTAAAACTTTAATTAGAAAAAATATTCAGTTCAACAAAAAAAAAAAAAATCAACCAATTATCTTAACAACAAAAATACTGAAATAATAAAAAAATACAAAATTAAGAATAATAAATTTTAGAATTATTTTATATTGCAGGTATATAATTAGGGTCTCCAATTACATCATCTGCTTCATCAAAGTCATCTCCTCCAAGTTCATTCTGCTCAGCCTGTGCTTCTTCTAGTGCGTCGTATACTCTTTTCAGTATACTGATGTTCCCTGTCAAGCAACATTTCATTAGCGAGATTGTTAAAATCTAAGGATTCTAGCTTATATTTCAACGATAGTCGCATCAATATCCATTCCCCAAACAGAGAATTGAGAACGATTAACATTTTATGTTCCATGTAGAACTCGTAAACACCACTTATAGCCATTCTACTCATCCAATAATATATATATAATCAATGTGCTCTTGAATTTTATGAACAAGATTAATGGTATAACCCAATAAATGATCAATTTGTTGTTGCCTATCCACTACAACAAAACATATTCCAAAAACACATAAATATAATAATCAATATTTAACTAATGCATGGATCATTTTTTTTTAGCCATTGCAAATTCCATGAAATGGAATTTAAATGGATGAAATGACAGTTACATAATTGCCATTTTGAAGTAGTTATTGTTTTTTTTTTAAATTTGCTTTAGTGGATTATAACCAACACCAATTAATGATTACAGCGTCCATGTTGTGTTAAAATAATGAAAACAAAAAATTCCTCTCTCTTCTAAATATAAAACCCTAATCATCAGTAGCAACACTTTCTCTTTATTTGCCTCCATTCAAGCTTGACCACCAATAACTTCACTCTTATCTGCTTCTCTCTCTTTTTCAAAACTACCACACAATCCTCACAACCATAAAACACCAACTTTGGCTAGCCCTATTCTTTTTCCAATTTATCTATATGAAATTAATACATTAAGTTGATTTAAAAAACTTGAAATTTGAAATAGGCATGCACTAGTACCCAATTGAATATGGTGTTCTTGGATTAATATAACACCCTATGATTCTCTAAAAAAATTGCCCATAAAAAACATTGATGTTGTGTTTGCTCATATTGGCGATTGAGAGAAGGGAATAATGGTATGTTGTTGGACGCGTGTTTGTTGCTGTTGTAGGGATCAAGGTTGAGTTGTAATAGTTGTGTCGATTCGGTGAGAGGGGGAGGAAGATGAGAAGGGGTTAATCGGTTGGTTTGACTTGGACTGATTAATTAGTGGCAGAGTGTAAAATCCCGAGATCAAAACTCATATAATAATAATGAAATCAAATAAGAACATTATGAAAGGCATATGGAATATCACTCAAATTATGAAGAAAAAAAAGGGGCCAATGTGTAATTAGGAAGATTGGGGTTATAAATACCCAATTTCTTCCTTTTTGAATGGCCGATTGCACCTAGTATAAAGGAGGGGGAGATTTTAGATTTTTTTCTTCACCAAAAGAGAGGGAAAAACATCAAATCCTCTAAAACTATACAAACCTTAAACCATTAAGTAGAGATGACACCCATTAACAAGGAATTTAACAAGGAAACAAGTGAAGAAATTGGAGGAAAAGAGAGTAGAGGGCCGACTGCATGCAAGGGAGAAGACACTAAAAAATTTCAACCAAATTGAGCTAAAAATCTTAACTTCCTCAAGGTAAGAACACTAGACCTAATTGTGGAAAACAATTTGACAATTGATTAGGAATTATGCACCAATTAATAAATTAGGGTTCTTGAGTGAAAAATTAAAGGAAGTTTAGAAATTGTTAGAATGAAGTTAATTGAGTTACCACAAGTTGTTTTGAAAATGAAAAGCATTCAAAATTGCCAAAGAAAAAAAATCAATAACCTAGGGACATGAGTGGCCGACCATGTCAGGGTTGAATAGGGAGGAAAGAAATTCTAAAATTATGTTCGATGAATCTTATAGTATGTGTTATGATGTGAATAATGGGTAAATGGGACAAGAAAAATTGACTACAAAGGAAAAGGGGACCCTTAGTCCCTTTAGGCCAAGTTCAACCAAGAACTAATTGAGGGGAGGGAAGAATAATTATGGCATGTTGTGTGTTCATGATGCACGAATTAGTTGTAGTGGAAAGCTCACTAATAGAAAAAACCATGAAAACTTGATAATAGGAGGCTTCGCGAGTCAAACATGTGTGTTACGTGAAATATAAATGAAATTGTTAACCATGGGTGTAGCTCATGATTTCAACTTAGGAGGAATCATGAAATGTAGGAAAATGTAGAAAATAATTGTCATAGAAGAAAGAGAGAAATGAGGATAATGGAAAGTTCATTTAAAAATCATTGACGAAAACTGGACAGATTCGTCACCACAATTCTAAAGAGGATTTGGGCCTCAAAATGAAAACAATTCGTGGAAAGTATCTCATAGAAATTGTTGCTAGGGATGTTAGATTTCCAACGAATCCAACCTTGCTTAATTTGAGGCTCTAGGACCAGAGATATATGTAAACATATGAAGAGAGGTTGAGCTGCCACCCCTGCTGGCAGATTTGGCCAAAATTGACAAAACAACAAAACCTTGCCATGTCAAAGGTGGAACTTGTTTTCCCTCCCTTTTTGAAACGTGTAGTGTCACGTTATGACTTTTGAAAAGAAAAAAACCTTGTTGAAAATTAATCTGTGACATTCATTATGATAAGGTAATGAACCGAAATTCTAAGGAATAATAATGGGGATATAAACGCAAGGAAAAAACAATGATGAAAGAAAAATGAATGTTGTCGTCGTTACCATTATTATTTTGCAAAATGTGATTGAGTATGGAATAATGTGAGGTATTTATGAATTTAGAAGGAACCGTAGGAGGGGTACAACCACAATAAGGGAATGCGAGTCAGGCCTCCACAGCAGGTAGGTATTCTATACTTATATCATCTTTAGATAATGATAATTTGTTTAGTTTTGTAAATTTATGCCTATGAATGAGACTGAAAGGAGAAAAGATAAAATGAAATGAATGACAAATGAAAAATCAGATTTGAGGTATGGACCCGATCGGGAATAATGAATGGTAGTAATGAATTTCATGAATAATCGTTTCTTGGATTTGATTAGCCAGTTCCAAATATAGGAGGCTAATGATGTTGAGAAGGTATGCTAACATTGGCATGACCATTATAGAGGATGAGAAATATAGAACTTGATTAACTATTCGAGGTAAGAATAGTTAATGATATCGACGAGCGATGTCGGTATCGACAAACTCATGAAATTTGATTAGCTTTCCTAAGGTGAAAGCTAATGATGTCAGGGATCCTTGACATCAGCATTTTCGAAGATATTCTAAGGTAGTATGGAACATTGATTAACTATTTCGGTATAGTTAATGGCGTACAAAAATGTTGAGCGATTTCAGGATTGATTAGTGAAAATGTAAAATTGAAAAGTTAAATGAGAATTTCTAAGAACTATGAGTGCACACCGTTGAACATGTTTTTAATTATGTGTATGTATTGTATGATTTTCCTTCTGTACTATATTTTATTCTTAATATATTTATTCTGAAAATTATGAAATTACAGATCCTTCACATTCATGCCAGGAGTAGTATTTTAGGTTCTCTAGTCCCTTTGTATGATTAAAGAAATCAATGAATATCAATATATTTTTTCCTTAAAGACTAAATGACTTTGTAATAGTACTTCTTTTATATTAAGTGTCAGGACATAGAATTGTACTATTTTGTGCTTGTAAACTTAATGTTGCTCCCTTTCTATTTATTATAATTACGTGTATAATGGGAAAGAAATGATTACATAAAATGTTATGCATGTATCTTGTATGATGTGCTGTTGAGGTCCAATATGAATGTGATATGATTGAGAAATGCATATAAGATGGTGCAGGATGATTTGTCGATAACTTGGGACTACTCAATATAGAGGAAACTCTGCTGAAATTTCGGCAATTCCTAGATAAGTTCGGCAAAAAACAAATTCCTTCATAATTTTCAGTATATGATTGATATAATTTATTTTGGAAATGAAAATGTTACACTGAGTGAAGGTTGAAATTTTGGTTTGATTTTAAGTGGAGGGTGGCTGAAGTTGCTGGTTTGTGATGGAGATGAAGAAAAGAGAGGGACTAATGGTCCTGATTATGGTGGTTGTTATATCGATTTGCTCTGAATTCTTGGTCAGAGTACCTTGGTTGTTGTAGGGTTGTTCGGTAATGGGTGGCTACTGTCTGTAGATGGTGGCGTGGTTATGGTTGCAACAGATTTTCTATGGATGGTGGTATGATTGTAGCTACTGATTTGGAAAGGATGAATAATGGCTAGGGTTTTGAGGTGGATGAATTGATTTTTGTTTGTAGAGAGAGAATCATGAGGAGTCTTACTAATTGACAAATAATTGTTTGATTAGTGGTGAATTTGTATGCAATTTATGTCTTTTGATTGAAATAAAAAAGATATGAAAAGAGAGAAATGAAGGGAGAGATAAAGATTGGAAAACAAACTAATACATTTTGAACAAGGATAATTTTTTTTAAGAAAAAATTAAGTTGACTAAGAATGTAGATAATAATTTTTGAAAGAATAGAGGTAGAATAGAAAAAAATAATTAAACTACATGATGTAATTTATCCAAATATTTAATCATTTATTATATGATTGTATATATAAAAGATGTAATTCATGCATCTTCACACATACACACATAATATTATTCATAATCAATTTTAAACTCTTATTTATAATTTTTAATGAAATATAATTGAAATTGAATATCTTATAAATAGACTTTGTAAACAAAAGTGTTTTTAGTCAATTTGTTTTATAAATAACATCTCTATGCATTTTGTTTTCCTATTATAAGCAATTATATCTCTTTTTTAAAATTATTTAAAAAATAAAAAATGGCAAAAAAACAATACAAAACCAAAAAAAAATATTTTTGATGCATTTGCACCATTTTCAACATCTTTTTAAGAGAACACCAAATTCAAAACTTTGTTTCAGTGCGTTTAATTATTAACACGACAATTCGAAATCTTTGATAAATTCTTCTCATCGAGTTGACATTGACGTTGCTTTTTTTTTAAGAAAAAATCAAAATATAAAAAATAAGAAAAATAAGAAGTAAATAAAAAATAGGACAAAAAAAACAAGAAAATAAAGGGACCGAGATTAAATTTTTTGCTTAGACACTAAATTGCTTCAGGACCAAGCAATTAGGAGGAAGAGAAAATTATTTTGCTTATAAACAGTAAAAAATCTCTCATAAGAAAAAAGGGGGAGGCTATCTAAAAAACAAACTTGGAAAGAGAGAACAATCACTAAAAATCAGATTTAAAAAATGCCAAAAAAGAGAGATCCTTTTCTCTCTTACACACGTTAAAAACATTAGCCTATTTTTCTAACCAAGCTGCCCACCTATCTAAAAGAATAAAACAAATACCTCTCCTCCCACTAACATTTCTCCTCTTTCTCAAAAAAACTAAAAAAATCATCTCATCATCTCTTCTCCTTTCAGTATCAAGAAATAAACCACTTATAAAGTCTCCTTCTCGTTAAGAAAAAGAAAAAGAAAACATAACAACATCATCTCTCCCTCATTCATTATTGTTAAAAGAAAAAAATATAAAAAACACATAAAGTCTCATTGTACAGCCTAAACCATCTAGTCATTCTCTTTTGAATACTGAACCAAAGGATAAAAAAAACCATACATAAAAAACATCCCATTTTCATTTTCCTTGTTTGACCAAAATATATAGTACCCATACACACTCCATAATTGCCACCATGCCATCAACCTTCAACCGTCACTGTCACCGGCTCCATCACCACTAACATTAGCAGCAGCGCCGTTGTTCATCCTTTATTGACCAAAGCTCCTCTAAAACCAAAACTAAATCATTCCCTCTTATTTGTCTTGATTATATCAATTTCAATAAAAATCTCCCTCATGGCCGGGTACCAAACAAACCCAAACCTTCTATTATAGCCATGAACACCCTCACTGTCGGGCACACCATCATCCCATGGCCACACTTCACCACGAACATAACTCCTCCAATGTCCATGACAGACCTAGATCCACCAACCACCATGACAACACCTTTTAATTAGCCGAACCCCACTACAAAACCTTCTTAGTTGAAGTTGAACAAAGAAAAAAAATGATTGTTTGTGTGATTTGTTTTGTTTTGTTTTGTAGGTAGAGGTAACCTTCATAGTTGGCATAAGAAGAAAAAAGATGAAGCTCTATATCTGGCAGCCCCTCTCTGACGACAGTACATGACCACGATGCGTTAACAGTGACACTTGTTCATGGGTACACGTGCTTCTACTATTCCCGCCAATTCTCACTATTTTAGAGAGTTCCTAATAATGTTTCCTTCATTAACACAACCTTACCAAGCTATTCCTAACCTTTAGAAGGTCTATTTCAAGTTTTGGATGGTTGCTAATATGTTTGTGATCTGTTTTTAATTATGATGATTGTAAATATATGTAATTGTAGGGTGTAAGAGTTAATCAGTGACATAAATATTCGTGTGAGAGATAAATGCATAGTTTTTATTTTTATTTTTTAGCATGTGTTAGATAAATGGATAAAAAAAAAAGAGAGAAAAAAATACCTAAAAAAACTTAACAACCTTTTTCATTTTTCATTATGGCTAAGTTTCTCCAAAAAAAAAAAAAATCATGTATGCATTTGTAATAAAAAAGTATGAAAGAAAAAGAAAAAAAACCAAAAAACATATATTGCATGATTTAACATTTCTTGAAAACATCAAAAATTCAGAAAAATATGTTTTATATTTTACTTGCATCATGGATTTAATAAAAAGTTTATTAAGCCTATGAGGAATTTGACCTAAATTTAAAAATATAAAAAATAAAATTTATTTATTTTAAATATTTTAGAATTTATGAACTTATAAGTAAAATGTATTTTTAATAAGTAAGAAAGGAAAAATAAATATATAAATAAAAATCTCATTCTCTCTCACCGTTTGTTTACTTTTAATATTTTAGAATTATGAACTTATACGTAAAATATATTTCTAGTATTAAAAAATAAAAATAAATATATAATAAAATTTTATTTGACTTTAGAATGGTTAGGCTTGACCTATAAAACCATGGTTCACCATAGTGAGATGGATTCACTTTAAACTAATAGACAAACCAATGGTTAGATAAACACAACAGAGTCTTAGTAATAACCAGACAAATGAACTATGTAACTTACCTTAGGTAGGAAATATTAGGGGTGATATTGTCTTCACTTATCTAGACTTTAAAGATTAGTTAGGGTTTCTATTGACTCAAATACTAGATAGCGACTCTAAACCTTTAAACTATAAAAGGACAAGAAGCCCTTGTTCTTTTCATACCTTCGAACCTGATTTGGAAGGATGGTTGTTGCGATGCCACACACCTGCAATTTAATGGTAACTTCACTGTGGACTTTTACCTATGGACTAAGCTTTGTTGTTTATCTATTTTATTGTGTTTTAATTTGATTGGTTAGTGTATTTATTTTTAACATGTATTTTGTACATATTGCTCATGCATTGTATATAATAGGTTAATACCTTCATGCATCACATGCTTTAATTTTTGAGATCACACGCAAGCTTCTAGGTTAGGTGGGGAATTATTGATTTGCCTTATTACTATCGGTCAGAGTTCATATTCGTGAAACACTTAACTCAGATTTAAGTGCTTGCTTGGTAATGATGGACATACATGCCTTAACCGTATCTTGCAATGCCTCTATATTGTCTTTACGATGATTGTCATTGGATAAAACTAAGATCTTTTTTGAGACAAAGTAGAAAACCTACCTATACTCTTTTAATGAATAGAACATAACTTTAGGGTGTGTTTATCCGACATGTAAAATCCTGAATTGGTAAATGGTCATCACATAGATTCTACATTAGTCTGGGTATAACGAACTGAAAATCCATATGTCAATTTAGAACAATTAGATTTGAACTCAGAGAAAAATGAGGTAATTTCTTGTTTTTTTTACCAACTTAATTGAGAATGTCATCATATATATTTATCCATGGTAACAATTTATTTTCCTTTTAACTATATAATCGTGACAAAATGATCTGATTAATGAATTGATTATAACGCTTAATTCAATCTTGGAATTCTACCTTACATTCATAATTTTTCATGACTTGAGCACAACATATTAGTACATATCCTGCAAGAAATTAGTATTTGTATTAATCATTATTTCCATCTCTATGAGAAAGTCCAAATCACATTAATTTAATAATAATAGTAACTGTTGAATAGTTTCATAAATTATCCATTGTATTTAAACCATATTTTATACTATATTACAATCCTTCCATTAACAATACTTTGCTTTACTTTTCATGCCTTACCCTTGAGGTCATATATATATATATATATATATATATCTATCACAATGCAGTATTTTAAGAATCATCCAAGGATTCAATCTTTTAATTATCCCTTTATATGCTATCTGTCAATGCATTTAAGATCAAAATACTATCTTTTACTTTATATCTGTTTGGGTTAGCAAATTATAATCCTTAGCTAATAATTCCCTTATAAATATCACAATTAATTAAATGCTGACAAACTTTTACTTGATGCATCCAATGTCCATGCCAATTTCTCTTCACTCTTTTACATTGGACAAAAACAATTTATCGTCATTGGCTATACATAGTTCATTGTTGCTAATAGAACTTCATTTCACGATTATACTTGCCATAAAAATTATATCACATTAGTACATACGATCCCCTTTTTAGTCACACTTTCATTATTTATAATAAATTCATCGGCATTATCTATTTACATAGTACATGATTCACAAATCATGTTAATTATATTTTTTTCATATCAATTTAAAATACAATAGACACATACCATCCATAACCTTGACGGTACCGTATCTAAATGATCAATCAGCTTCTATTCAAGATATCTAATTCGAACCTTTAAACTATAATATCATCCTTTTTGTTATAGAGGTCGTCTGTCCTTTCACTGGTTGGATTTACTAGTTTAACTACCATCTAATGCATTCTTTCTTGATGACAAAATCTTAATCTTCATCCTTCACGAGGACTAGCTTTTTACCAATTCAACTTTAATAATTTAGCATTAATACCAAAAACACAATTTCATCACCAGAGTTTTATCATAACAATTTAATATTATACAATATTTCATTAATAACTTGACGAATCCATAACTCATGCATTTGCACTTTCACACAAGCCACTAATTTAATCACACATTCCTTAGTCATCAATGCTTTTGACACCATTAGCACCAAAACTAGGTAACTAGCTCTACAATTAACCTACCTACTAAGGCATAAGTTCCTTCCTTAGCCCATTTACCAGGGCACTAGCCATCATTGCTTAAACTAGGCACTAGATTCCCTCAAATAGGAATACTAGCCCACAACCCAAATGGGGCACCAGATTCCATCTAATAGGAATCACTAGAATTCTTTCCAACAAGAATATTAGCCTACAGCCCAAACTAGGCACCAGATTTCATCTAACAGGAATCACCAGTATTCCATCCAGCACGAATGCTAGCCCAAATCGGGCACCAGATTCCATCCAACACGAATCACTAATATTTCATCCAACAAGAATACTAGTCAACAGCCCAATCCATGCACCAGATTTCATCCAACAGGAATCACCAATATTCCATCCAATAAGAATATTGCCTACATCCTAAACTGGGCACCAGATTTCTTCCAATAGGAATACTACCCACATCCCAAACCAAGCACCAAGCTCCATCCAACAAGAATCACTAACATTCCATCCAACAAGAATATTAGTCAACAGCCCAACTCAGGCACTAGATCCCATCCAACAGGAATACTAGTTAATAGCCCAACTCGAACACCAGATTCCATCCAACATGAATACTAATCAACATAATCTATATATCATAATTCAAATAATAATCAAAATAATTCCACGACATAATAAAAATTTAGACCATGTCAATTAAAATATTTATGGTGCTAGGCACTTACTTCCTTCACAAAATTATTTAAACACATACACATCATCAACATACATGTATAAATTAAGCATCAATAATTTAATCATAATATACCATTAAATTATCACCCTATAGTCATCACATCATTTTTGTTATTACACCTCTAACTCGACAGTTTGTATATTGCTACCACTACATTTTCCTTGACATACACATCCACAATTACATTTATAGAAAATACCATTTATTTAACTCTAACAAGTTTTGTAAAAACAAAAGTTCGAGGTGCAAGGCATCTACATAATGCCTAAACTCGAGCAAAAATCTCATACTGTTGGACAGATCCTGTTATCTCTCATGTATAATTAAACATACACATCAAACATGACTCCACCATAATTGGAAATTCCATTCTAAAACTCATTTAAATTTAACATCATATACATATGCATTTGAATAAATTTTTTTTATTTGCTTTCATTACTTGTTTTTTCAGGCTGAATATCGTTAAACATGGCCTAGCCATATTTTTATTTTATCTATTCAACCCATCATGTACATATTTAGTAACTTCACATCCTTACATTTATTCATACCATTAAAACTAATTCATTTTCCTTATCAAACGAATCTTGGCCTAATGGCTTTATTTATTTTTTCATGATGGGTTTTTCAATTATTTTTCACAAGTCCACTTTACTACATCTTAAGTAAATTTAACAACATGTTTTCACCATAATTCCACGCACACACCTTAATTTAACATTTTTCTCCCCATTTATTATCCATTTGGACAAACTTAAATTTCCAAAGAAAATGGAATTTTCCTCACATTTATCTATTATTTTGAACATTACCCAATTCATTTGGCATTCAGCAAATCACAATCCCATATAATCCCCATAACATTAAATTGAATAAACTCAAGTTCAAGATTTCCATTTTGGTCGAATTCCATATTATGATGGTGATTAGGATTCTTTTAAAATTCTTTCAATTGACACTCAGCCTAATTTTTTCTATACACATAAATACTTCCATACATAATTTACCTATCAAATGAATCAAAATGTCATCTCCTTATTTCTTCTTCATTTCGCCGAATGCCTTCATTCATGGCGGGGGATGATTTTCTTTTTAATTATTCCAATTAAACTTTTCCCAATCATTTTCATATCTATTCTACCTCATTCAGCTCAAATTCCATAGCAATTAAAACAATTAAACTTATCCCATCATCGATATATCTAGGTCGAAACTACCATTATGATGGCCATGGGGTTTTTTTCTTCAACTTTTATGCAATTTAATCCCTTAACCACACATTAAACACTTCTATTTATCTCATTATTATACAATTTTCATGTTAATTTGAAGCAACAATTCCAAACCCTTTAAGTTAGGTTTGGCCGAAACTTTGTAATAAATGGATGATATAATTTTCTTCAAGTTTTCTTTGAATTACCATTAGACCCAATCCTTTTTCATGCCTAAAAACATATATCTAACATAATATCAACAAACTCAATATCCCTTCATACAATTTCAAAACTTCCATAACACATGAAAACATATATCTAACATAATATCAACAAACTCAATGTCCCTTCATGCTATTTCAAAACTTCCATAACACACTTTACAACACAATCAAATCAATTTCATGTCAAAACCTCAAATTTAGCTTTAGTCAATATTTCTTACCTCTTAATTACAAGGAATCAAAGAAAGAATGGTAGACAATCCAAGCTTTTCTCCATTTTCTTCTCCTCCCCTCTTCAACTTTCCTCTATTCTTCACCATTTCTTTCCTTCTCTCTATCTCTCTCTCTCCATCAAAATCATGTGTTTTAATCAATATCTCTCTCAAAATCACTCATGATTTTCTCAATTTGAAAGCTATATCCTTAGATTTTTGGATAAAAATAATAAAAACTCTCATCTCTTCCTCTACTAAGGCAGGTTGAAACTTATAATGGGGGAGGATGAAATGTTTCTTTATTGACTAAAATTCCCTTTATTTAATCCTTTAGGTGATTTTTCTGTAAAATACCAACTTTGGACCGAAATAACAAGGCCTTTCTAAATTCCAAAATTTCTAAAATTTAACCCAGGAAAGACTACATGTTAGGAGGCTCCGTGCAAAATGTCAGATTTGTTTAATAGTCATGTTGAGAGTTACGCGTTTCAGCGTAAAACTGAATAATTTGTGATTTTCCATCAAAAAATCAAATTTCCTTATTCAATTCTTACATAAATCATACCAATTATTTTTCTTAATCCTCGGGATTATTTTCTTTTCCCAAATGTATTTATTCTAAATTTTTAACTTTTATTTTATTTATGAACTTAATACAATTTCATTGTAACATTACCAATTTTTATTTGGTGCTTACACCATTAGTTTTAACTTTTTTTTTTATTATTATCATTTTAATTCCTTCGAATCATTTTTTTATTTTTCTTATTCTTTTATCCATTGAAACCCATTACCAGTTTTACCATAGTTATGAGTTTTAAACTAAAACTCATGATTTCTGTAGGAACCTCATCCATACTTTTATATTTAATCATAGAGACAATTCTCTCCATTTCACATCATATTCTCTATTATTTATATTACTTAATCATTTTTTTCATCCTAAGTTTTCATTGCTCATCGTGATCTTACTTGTTTAGTTTTTTTATTTACACGGGGTTTTACATTGGGCTATTACAAATTGATTGAGATGGATATTGATTTTGTAGTCTATGCAATGATGACATTAGGTTCTTGAATCTATAAATGATGATCATTGTCACCCTTGAAGGACGAACCCGTATTCAATTTACCTTTTGTTTTCCATAAGCATCACATATTTATTTTCTTTACAAACTTGCATGGTTTTCATTTATAGGTGAAATATAGGCCCACCCCTACAAGTTGAACCCTTGAAATCTATAAACACTTAACTTAGAAAAAAGGCTCATGGAGAACAAAGAAAAGGCATAGTTGGAATCCTCAAAAGGGAGATGAAAAATACAAAGGATGATATTGCTAGGTTCATCAGTTTTACTCGAACAAATCCTAAGATCCAGATCTAGAGAACGAGCTTTTATCCACCCTACAGTTACTGCCAAACTCGCACCTATACAAATAACTCCTTTCACCTTCATTCCATAAAAGTTTTAGGTAATTTGCACCTCACCGGAGGCATAGTTCACTACACCTTTTTCATTTTCTTAAATAGCATAAACTGTGTACCTAAATATTGAAACCTAAAGGCAAATATGATAACAGATGGACATTTTGATAAGTTGTTTGCTATTAAAGAGAGATTAAGGGCTATTGAAGGAACTAATTTATATAAAAATCGGTGAAACATACCTGGTTTTGAACATAGTGGTCCCCAAGAAGTTTAAAGTGTCAGAATTTGCTAAATACACCAGTATGTAGTGCCCAATGATTCACCAAATAAGCCTATAAGATATAAAAGTGAGTGACAAGGAATCTATCTAAGAATACAACTAGAGATGGCATGGAGTAACTGCTCATATAAATTCTCCATTACTAGAAACAAAGATGGTCATTTTATTTACTAACACTTTCAAGACATCTTACTTTGAGTTACTGGTTAGAAACGTAGCCCAACACATTACTGTTATAGTGATTATGGCCGAAAAGGTTGAACAAAGTATCAAAGCATGAAAAATAAAAGGTCCATTAACGAGCTCTAGAATTATGATGGAAATAATAGTGGTATCTACTACATTGTCACCACATCATCTTCAGCATAATAAGTGGTTGGTAAACACTAACAAAAAACAAATGTTGTTGGAGAATCTTACCTAAGAAAGAGTGTGGCATTTGTCAATCTTTATCATTATGGAATTTTTCTTTTCTGTATTTTGTTTTGGGATCACATCACATATTTTTAATGAAATATGAATTGTTTTTTTTTTATATCTCTTTACTGTTTTAAAATCAAGAGATGTTTTTGTGGAAATAATACTTAACATTTTATTATTGTCTGGGATTGGATAAATATATAGGTAAAAATATTTGAACCCTAAGGTGTGCAATAAAACACACTAAGAGGCAATCCCTACCCTTTTGAGACTCATAAAACTGAATCTTATAAGTGATCCCATGGCTTTATTTAAAACCTTATGACCAAATTGGTTTTGTGAAAAACCCTTGCCAAAATAATCCTAAAAAATTAAATTTACCTTTTGATTTCAGAAATAATTAATGTTTGCTCAAAACAGTGTTTATACACCCTTTTCATAAGGTGACAAATAAATCATTCAAATAATTCTCATTTTGAAATGACCAAATTTTTTTGAACTAAAAGATATAAAATGAAAACATGTAGTTACCCTTACACTATATCTGTTGATCCAAGTTTTAGATGTATACATAATGGCATGTAATGAATTTAGTAGTTATAGACTCCAAAACATAGTTCTTTGCAAATCTAAATCATTATACTAAATAAGGATAAAATTTATCAGTTTTAACCGCTAGCGCTTGAAATGATGGAAGACCTTTTTTTTCCTTTCATGTTCTAAAAATATTTTCCTTGTGGTCCCCATTTGAGTCTGAATAATTTTTTTTTCTTAAAAATCTTGACTAGGAACACACCCCCATATTAGAAAAAATGCATATGCCAAATTTGGATCAAGAGTTAATTTTGACTAGAATCATATCACAAACTAGGCGCAAATGAAAATTTAAATATCAAGAGTTAAGAAAAACAATGAAAAAAGCAAAAGAGCTCGAGAGATTCAAATGCTAGGGGCATGCCCAAAAGAAAAACAAAAATGACTAAGTCAAGGTTAAAACAAAATAAGGATGCCCCACCAAAGCAGTAAAAAAAGACAAATCAAAGAAATACAATAAAAGGGAAAGAGATTGAAAGGCATAATAAGTCAAGTAAATGGCAATTATTTTAAGTATTTAAAATCTTGAAATACTCTTGGAGCCTATAAATCCTTTTCTTTTATGTCCAATAGTCATAGCTTGCATTACATGTCTTTAAAAGTCCTTTCTGATCAAGCAAATAAACAACCTAGACCGATAAATAACACTCTCAAAATACAAAGAATTTTTTCCACAAGAATTATTACATCACGAACAAGCTACTTGTTATTATTCATACTGATAATATTAGTGCTAAAAAAAGATAATTTTTTTCAAACAAAATTTCGAGCTTTTAGTTGAGCCTCTTGCATTGAAACTAAAAAAACTAAAAAAGTAGAAAGTCACCTCGTCATGAAATTTCACCCAGCTTAATCTCACTTGCATAAGAGATCAAATCACCATTTTCATACAGAAAATTAAACCTTTTGAGAATTGTAAGAAATTCAAAACAAAATTGAATGGTACGAGTAACTTATAAATATTTTTTTAACCAAGCTGTTATATACCTAAGAGAATAAAACAACAACTACCTCGCCTCTTATTAACCTCTCTCTCTCTCTCTCTCTCTCTCTTTCAAAAACTAAAAAAAATCATCTCATCATCTTTTCCCCTTTTAATATACAAATAAAACCCTTACAAAGCCTTTTTTTGGGCAAGAAAAAGGAAAAAAGCATAGCAGCTTCAACTTTCCCTCATTCATCACTATCAAAAGAAAAAAAAAATAAAAAACACGTAAAGTCCCATTAAACAACCTAAACCACCAACTTATTCTCTTTGATTACTGAACCAAAGGATAAAAAAACCAAACATAAAAAAATTTCCCATCTTCATCTTCCATGTTTGACCTAAATATACAATACCCATCCACCCTTCATAGCTTCCACCATACCATCAAGCTTCAACCATCTCTATCACCGACTCCATCACCACTGATCACCATTAACGTTAGCAGAAGTGTTGTCATTCCATCCTTTATTGATCGAAGCTCCTCCAAAACAAAAACCAAATCATTCCCTCTTTTATTTGTCTTGCTTCTATCCACCCTAATAAAAATCTCCTTTATGGCTAGGTACCAAACAAACCCAAACCTTCTACTATGACCACGACCACCCTCATCATCAGCACACCATCATCCTATGACCACACTTCACCATGAACCTGCCTTCTCCATTATCTATGGTAGACCTAGATCTATCAACAACCATAAAACACTTTTTAATTAGTCGAATAACATAACAACACCTTTTTAATTCAAGTTGAACAAAGAAAAAAGAAGCAAATCTATGGAGAAAAAAATAAAACAAACTGATTATTTATGTGATTTTTTCTTGTTTTGCAGGTAGAGGTGACCTTAACAGTTAGTATAAGAAGAAGAAAAAAAACAGGAAGTTGTTCTTCAGTTCCATCTAGCAAACCCCCCTTCAGGGACAATGCATGACCACCACATATTAATAGTGAAAGTGGTGCATGGGTGTTCGGGTTGCCATTGTTCTAGCCAATTCCCACTATTTAGGGAGTTTCCGCTCTGTTTTCTTGGTTACAACAACCTCTCCAAACTATTCCCAACCTTCAGAAGGTCCATTTCGGGTTTTGAATGATTGTTAGTGTTTGTGATTTGTGTTTAATTATGCTGATTATAAATATTTGTGATTGTAGGGTGTGTGAGTTAATTAGTGAAAGAGATATGTGTGAGAGAGTGATACATAATTTTTATTTTTTATATGTTTTCGATAAATGGTTAAAAATAAGAGAAAAAGGAAAAAAATTAACAAATTTTAATTTGCATTAAGGCCAAGTTTCTCAAAAAAAAAAACTTATGTTTGCATTTTTAATTAAAAAAAAATATGAAAGACAAAGACAAAGAACACAAAAATATATTGCATGATTTAGCATTTCTTAAAAATACCAAAAATTAAAAACAAAATAGTTTTTATATTTTGCATACATCATGGACTTAATAACAAGTTTATTAAGCCCATGGAGAACTTGGCCTAAATTTAAAAAAAAATCAAAAGGTTTTTTTATTAATAATATATTATAATTTATGAACTTATATGTAAGATGTATTTTCAATAAGTAAAAAAAGCGAAATAAGTACATAAATAAAAATCTTATTCTCTCTCACCTTTTGTTTATTTTTAATATTTGAGAATTACAAACTTATACATAGAACATATTTCTGGTATTAAAAGAAAAAAAATATAATAAAATCTTATTCGACTTTGAAATGGCTAGGTTTGACCCATACAAATATTAGGGGTGTTCACGGTTCGGTTCGGTTTGGTTTAAACTAAAAAAACCAATCGAATTGAATTTCAGTATTTTGGAGAAATATTAACCTAACCGGACCAGAAACCGGTTCAAACCGGACCGGAAACCGGTTCAAACCGAATCGGTCCGGTTCGGTTAAATCCGGTTTTTTTGGAAAAAACCAGGAAACCTAATCCCATAATTAAATCTGGTTTTTTTTTGAAAAAAATCAGGAAACCTATTCATTAAATCCGGTTTTTTCATTCTAAAAACTGAATTTGAAGCGTAAAAAGCTCCTTCTCATGTTGCATTTCTTTCATATATAGGTTTTTTTTTTTGTTTTTTTTTAAAATTGGCTTAGCCTTACATTCAATTGAATTTTAAAATTTATAGAAACCTGAATTAAAATTTACATAAAATTCACAGCTTGACTGACTTTTACCTGACTCAATCTGAACATGAATTTAAACATGAATTCAATCTAACAGATACAATGCAATAAATCAATTTCAATATGCATGCAATGCAATAAATCAATTTCAATATGCAAGATGCATGATCAAATTTGAACACTTCAAATTAAAAGTTTGTTCGCACTAGAAAAGTTAACATTAACAAGCAAATACATTAGCAACCAGCATTAAATTATCATAAACATCCGGCATAGTTTGAAGAAAAAAACACAGCAACATCAGCATCCAAAAATTCCAGCAACGGCAGCATGAGCATCCAAAAATTTCAGTAAGGATAATGCTATAAAAAAACACTAGCAAATTAGCAACATATTAGAGTTCAACTATTGAAAGAATTAAATTAAGTATGCAAAATGTTAAGGGGAATTAACAAGGTAAAGTAAATTAATTACCCAGAACAAATATATTCCAAGATTGCACGAAGCCACCAATACTACTTACAAATAATCAGTTGAGATTTTTAAACTTTCACCAAATTCTACAAAAACATAAATTAAAATGTTAGATTAAACATATGTAAATAAACAATATTATAAAATAACTATATTTAAATTTGTAAGAGAAATTACCTGACTCAATCATCTCAAAATTTTCAATATAATCCATGAAGGTTCTAATGTTGATTGGAATTGGTGCTAAACTCAACCAATTCTGACAACAAACAAGTGTTTGCACTGTTGATGGAGATAAAAAGCTTCAAAATGGATCTAATATACGACCGCCAGTACTGAATGCTGCTTCAGAAACAACTATAGATACCGGGATGGCTAACACGTGTTGTGCCACCTTATAAAGAATCTTGTATTTTGTAGCATTACACATCCACCAACCCAAAATATCTAATTTAAAATCATTAGGATCCTCACAATCATCATCCAAATACCTCTCAACCTCATTTTTTTTGGACACCGCCTTCTTTCTCTAAATGTTTTTTGAATTGAGAAGCTAAGTCATCCAACATATCATCATTTACCATCGTTAAATCAACATTAACATTTTCATTTATACTAGTTCCAACACTAGGAACAACCTCAACATTCTCATCAACATTCATATAATGCTCAAACAACTTTAACAAAGTATTTTTAACCTTAATTGTAAAATTTTCAACCTCTTCAACATCATACAATCTTCCAAAATAAAATCTCACATACTTCAATTTAAAATGTGGATCTAACACAATAGCCACATACAACAAAAAGTTTTGTGTATCTTGATTCCCCCAATATTTTTTATACTTTGTCATCATATTCTTTGCCATTTTACTTACATAAACATCTTCACTTCTACAAAGTTGAGATATGCTTATGTGCATGGAAATCAATTCATGGAAGAAAGAATTAGATGTCACATACAACGAGCCAGAAAATTTCAATGTAACCGTGTAAAATAGTTTCAAGAATTTGATAAAAGATCTAGCCTTTTCCTAATCTTCTAACGTAGGAGGACCTAAGTTTTTTTGTTTCCCATTTGAATCAACCTCAAAGTAACTCAAATACCTAGGATCGGTTTCTTCTAACCTCATAAAAACCACATCAAATTTAGCAGCCGTATCTAGCATCATATATGTAGAGTTCCATCTAGTTGCAACATCCAAGCAAACAGATTTTTTACTCCCAATTTTCAACCTCTCCGCACATTGGTTAAAAACAAGTTGTCTAGAAGGAGAAGATCTAACAAACCTTACTGCATTCCTAATTTTAACCACTGAATCATCAATATCTTTCAATCCCGCACATATAATAAGATTAACAATATTTGCACAACATCTAACATGCATGAAGTCATTGAAAATATATTAGTTGCTCACCCAATTGTTACTCTTTTCAGATATTTTATTGTCAAATTATTTGAACTTGCATTGTCTACAGTAACTGTTAAAATCTTATCAATTCCCCATTCCAATAAACAACTATCAATTGCTTGGCCAATTGTTTCACCTTTATGATTAGAAACTTGACAAAAGATTAGAATTCTTTTATTCAAGTTCCAACCTTCATCAATCCAATGAGCAGTCAAACACATATAATTAATATTTTGGATTGAAGTCCAAGTATCAGTTGTTAAACATAAACATTAATTCTTAAGAGCTTTCTTTAATTTCTCCTTCTCAACTAAATAAATCTTCAAACAATCTCTCCAAATTGTCAAACAAGAAGGAACATCAAATCTAGGTTGCATTACTTTACAAAATGATTTAAATCCTTTGTTTTCTATAAAGTTAAAACGTAGCTCATCAAGTATAATTATTTTTTCAAGGGCTTTCCTACACTCTTCATAATTATAACCCATTACCTTAACAGTCACCAAATTTCCCTCTCCATTATTACCCCCCTCTATTATAGGCTTAGGTTATAAAACTAAAGTTTTTTGTTTTCGATTAATGACAAAAGGAAATTTTTTGCATGCACCTAAATGACTCCACATGTTACTAGTCCCATTAAGTATAGTATGACATGCATAGTCTTTTTCATAATACTTACATATAGCCCTAGGAGTTTTAGAATTACCATCTAGTTTTCTAAAGTGATCCCAAATTTGGGATGTTTTTCTTTTATTACATCTAGAAGGTAGATTACCTTCTTCAGTATTTCTATTTGTACTGGAGGTAGTAATTGGAACTGGAATAGGCAAAGAATTTGGTTCCAAATTTGAAGGATTTGACTCATTTGATGTAGAATCTTCCCCATTATCCATCTGAAATTAAGAAAACAACAACAACATCAATCAAGCAATTATTTTCAGTTATGTAGATACATTTTGCAAATAGCCTATGATACATTTTGCAATACATGCAATACATACGGAAATAGCCTAAGATTGCCTTGCTTACTATTCTGCCAGTTAATGCAAAAGTAAGAAAAAAGCCTATGATACATTTTGCAATACATGTAGATGCAATACATACGAAAATAGCCTAAGATTGTCTTGCCAACTATTCTGTCAGTTAATGCAAAAGCAAGAAAAAAGCCTGCATTGAAATTTATGCCTCATACGAAATATGCCTACATTTTGCAATAATTTATATACGTATTTTATCAAATTCACAATCAAATTAATTAGAAGCAATACATACATATATTTTTTTTATCAACAGTAAACAAAAGACTAATAATTTAGCATGAAATTGAAACGTATATTTACATCTGGAAAAGGAAATGCAATTTGGAATACACTAATACTATTAGTGTATTATAATAGAAGTCATATAATACTTGCTGCTAGAGAACAAGATAAAATCACCTTAAACTTAAACAATGCACTTCAACAACCTAATCTTACAAATCTTAGATTATCTAAGATCCACGCCTGAAAAACAAAGAAACAAAAACAACCCACTTTACAGAATTCATAAAACCAAAAAACAAACAAATAGATCAACAAAACTCATTATCTAAACAAAACATCAACAAAACAGAACAAAGATATGAATTTAAGCTTAAAATCACAGGGGTAGCAGTAGGGGCCCATTACAGTCTCTCAACAATTAATCTATATCGCTATGACAGAATTTCTAAAGCAATTAATCTATATCGCTTCTGTTGCTAATCAATCTATAGTCAGTTAGTCATAGATGCAACTAAAGCTTAACAACCCATGATATTTATCACGTTATCCAGACTAAAGCAACATAAACAACTAAAGCAACAGTCAACAGATTATGAGTTTTTGGGTAGCCAATTAAAGCAATACATACAAAATAAATTAAGTACGCAACAGATTATTTGAAATCTAAAGAAATATATACGGAATAAAAGAAGTATGCAACAAAAATTTACCTTGCTGTTGTTTCTCTAATGAAGACGGTTTATGCAGAAGCAAAGAGAGAATAAAGATGGAATTAAATGCTGAAGCCTGAAAGATGGAGATGGTTTCTGAGAAAGATGAAGATGAAGATGAAATAGACTTAGAATAGAGTCAATAGACTTTCAAACCCACTAAACAAAAATGAGGATGGAATTTACCTTGATGTCGTTGCTCAAATGAAGACGGTTTCTAGGAAAGGAAGATTGGGAATCAATTATCAAGGAAGATTGTGAATTTTCTCTGGGAAGTGGGAAGGAAGGAGACGGCTTTGTGAGATGAGATGAGAATGAGATGTCAGGGAGGGAGGCCGATTAGGTTAAATTAAGTATTTATACTCCATTTTTTTTAATTCTTTAATGGGTCCGGTTTGGTTTGGCCCGGTTTCTGGGTCAAAACTGAAACTGAACTGGACCTGTTAACATTTATGGTTTTTTAAATCGGTTTAATTGGTTTTTCATTTCGGTTCGGTTTGTTCGGATAATTTTTCTTCAGTCTTATCGGTTTTCTCGGTTAATCTGTTATTTTGAACACCCCTAACAAATACGATTCATCTTATTGAGGTGGATTCATTTTAAACCAATAGACATCATTTGTTAGAAAAACACAACATAACTTTAGTAATAATCAAACAAATAAATAATGTAATTTCCTTTAAATAGAGTATATTAGGGGTGTTCTGTGTACACCTCCAAACCTGATCTAGAAAGACAGTCGTCATGACATTGTACATTGCGATAGAAGAAGTAATTTATGTTTTATTAGAATTACATGTTTTAAAGGATACAGTTATTGTAAAAATAAAAATAAAATTATAACTCTGCCCTAATTCTCTTATCTACGTGTTTCGTCCTTTAAGGTCATGGGTTTTTAATCTAGTACTGAAGGACATAGAAGAAGGAATGAACGATATTTTATGGCAGCCTGTATACAACAAGCAAATCAGTCCATAAAAAAGGCGGCCCAAACCACAACTATTAGTTCGCCCAATTCCCTGAATAAGCCCGTGACGATTAGTAAAAATGAACTAACAAAATGGCTTCTAGATACTCGTATTAGGATTTTATATATATATATATTATTTCTTGTTGAATAATATATAGCACTTGAATAATGAATATTCCCACCTCATGAATATCTAAAATTTTAACTAATAAATAATAAATGAGATATGTATATAGTAAAAGCTCATTTGGTGTCCTTCCTTTTGTTTTAAGGCATGACATTAACAATCCATGTCCAGGGAAATTGAAAAATTGAAAAATCAATAT
>Ga0325414_1000199_pt1 | contig 42182 bp, 29 predicted proteins | sample PopdelMetagenome_8_FD_206183 | JGI IMG/M metagenome (GOLD analysis project Ga0325414, IMG submission 206183) | Populus deltoides microbial communities from Bellville, Georgia, United States - Leaf-PdKOR-R3 | ecosystem: Host-associated > Plants > Phyllosphere > Phylloplane/Leaf | place: USA... | reverse complement strand
GAATTCCTGCCCAACTTATTCATGCAACTTGATGATTCATATTCATGAAAGTAGATGATTCACGATCACAAGGGCTCACTTTATGCTGCTCCTTGTTTTCTCTTGAAAGTACCATTTGTATTAGAGAACAAATAGGTCCAGGATAGATGGCTGCGATCTTTAAACATGTACAGAACATGAATGAAATTTTCTTACAATGTCAGTTCTTTTGTGGAAATTTTGCTTTTCATTACTATAGTATTGCAGGTCAATATGTTTCCATGTACAGCTGTTTCAATTGAGTACTGCAGACAATTTTCATTGCTGATTGTTAGAATTCAGCATCAGCTATGACTTAGAATTTAGAGTTTGTAAGAATTGTAAGATTGTTAGAATTCTGCAATACTAGATCATTATCTATTAGAGTTTTATCATTGTTAGGAGTTAGTTAGTTGATTAGTTTTCATCTTAGTTAGATAAGGATAAAAATCTTAGTCTAAGTAGGACTTGTAAGGCTATATATAGCCACCTTAAACATTAAAAAATATATATAAGAAAGCATAAGATAATAATAAAGAGAAAGTGTTAGCTACTTTGTTTTTCTTAGAGCAAAACCAATGTGAGTTTTGTTCAACAATTGGTATCAGAGCCTATAGATTGAAAAGGAGGGCCAATAGGTTGGGAAGAAGAAATGGCACACGCGAAGCAGCAATGTCTTTGGCATATCTCTCGAAACAGTGACAGAAGCAAGATTTAAGCTTGGAGAATAAACCTGAAGCAGCAGTGGCCTCCTGTAACAACTAAACAATCCAGCAGTGACGCTTGTTGTCCAGCAGCTTGTAGCAAACATGGCAGACATTAACGCCAGCAACAGTAGTCTTTGACGAGCAGATCACGTTCCAGACTACAGCCTTCTCATTCATGGCAGTAGCTTTTAGCAGATGATCCAGCAGTAGCAAGCAACGTAGCAAGCAAATTAAGACAGCAGACTTCAGCAGTTGACAAACATGAAAGTAGCAGTAAGAACACAGACACGTAGCGGTAGCAGTGAATCTTGCAGCATCGACACCACAACAGGTACAAAGGCATGGACAACAACAATAGTTTCCTTGTAGTAGCATACAATATAAGCAACAAGTCAGCAGCACACACCAGCCAAGACAACAGTAGCATAGGCAGTAACAGACACAGGAGATCTTCAAATTGTTGGAGGGATTAAGAAGCTTAACAATCAGAATTACAGTACATGGTCAACATGCATGATGTCTTACATGCAAGGCCAAGATCTGTGGGAAGTAGTCAACGGCAATGAAAACACAACCAAATGGAGGTCTGCACAAGTAAAAGATTAAAGTCGGTAAGGCAGTGTTTGCCTTAAAAACCACGATTGAAGAGGATGTGTCGGAGCACATTCAAGATGCTACAATGCCAAAAAAAGCATGAGACACCCTTGCTTGTCTTTTCTCAAAGAATAATTATGCTAGATTGCAACTTCTCGAGAACGAGTTGTTGTTGATGACACAATGAGACATGACGATTCCTCAATGCTTTAATAAGGTGAAATCAACATGTCATGAGATTTTCAAATTAGAACTTGAAGCAGCTATCGGTGAAACAAGGATGAAAAGAATAATCATCCATGATTTAAAACCCAAATATTGGAGTTTTGTTGCTATAGTACAAGGATCACATACTCAACCATCATTAGTTGATTTTGAAAATTTGCAGATCAAGAAAATATAGCAAAGCAAATAGCAGGAGTCTTGTTGAAGGGTGAAGAGAAAGCACTTTACATCAATAATGACAAGAGTAAACAGTAGTGTACTCGCGAAGATAGAAACCACAATTGGCACACTGATGGTGAATCCAATAAAGATAATGATAAGGAAAAGAATTATCAAAAGGAAGGGAAGCTTTCATCAAGGTGGATCTTCAAAGAATTATGGCAATAGCAAAAGATTTGAAGGTAGATGCTATAATTGTGGAAAAAATGGTCACATGAAGAAAGATTGTTGGTTTAAGAAGTCAACAAAAAACAATGCTGCTATTTTAAGTTCGGAAAAGCAGGTTGAAGATGAATGGAATGCTGCGGCATTATTTGCCATAGAAAAGGAAGAAATTAACATTGATAACTACAATCAAAGATTGAATTAATTATGAAAGTGATTGGATTGTTGACTCTCTGTATTCAAATACATGACAAGTGATAAGCAAAAGCTACAACATTTGACAAAACACGAAGGAAGCCACCACAACTTATGATTACACTTGAAGGAGAAGTAGGGAGAAAGATTCACTGCTTGTGCACTCACAATAGGGGAGAATATAGTTCAAATGAAATCTCTTTATACTTGTGAGAATTTCATATAAGTCACTAGTACATTTGTGCAAATACACCACAATGAAATGGAGTGGTTAAGAGCAAAAATCGACATTATGCAGAAATCTGTTGAAGCATGTTACATGAAAAGAATGTAACAAGAAGATTTTGGGCTGAAGCAACGAGGACTACTACTTATGTAATCAATAGACTCTTAAAAGATGTTAGAGTTTATATAACCTTGTGAGAAATTATGGAATACAAAGCCTATGATTATCTATTTTTGAGTATTTGGTTGTGTTTGTTATGTATTTGTCTATAGCCATCCATACAAAAAATTTGACAAGAAAGTTGTTAGATGTATATTTGTGAGATATGATAGCCAAAGAAAAAGGTGGAAATGTTATGATCCTACGACATGAAGGTTCTACATAGCACGAGATGTGGTGTTTGATGAGATGAAGCATCATCTTGGTGGTCTTTAGATAAAAGGGTGATTCTGGATTCCAAAGAGTTTGAAGAAAGGCTACAACAGCAGAATGATGAATAAGCTATACAGGTTCAACTAAGTTCAAAAAAACCTAAAGGAGTATATGATAATGTTATTGAAAAGCAAGGAATTTATCATAATCCTTGGCGTAATGGTGTCTATCAATAACAAATAGATGAACCTTGTACAATAGAAGAATCACCTCCACAAACACATCTCAGAAGGTCAACGAGAGTTCGTAAAACAAACTTTAAATATGCCAACGCAACCATAATTGAAGAAGAAAGTGAAAAGGAAGCTGAAGCATTTGAAGAAGCATCAGATAGCTTTGAATGGATTAAAGTGATGAAAGAAGAGGTCAATGCGCTAGAACAAAATCAAACCTGAGATATTGTGCCTAAACCAAAAGATGTGAAACCTATATCTTGTAAATGAGTTTACAAGATTAAGCATTGAGCAAATGGATCAATTGAAAGGTATAAAGCTTGTTTGGTGGCTCGCGGGTTCTCATAATAATTTGGTTTGGACTATGATGAAACATATAGTCTAGTAGCAAAACTCACAATTGTACGAGTTTTACTTGCATTTGCAACAAACAAGAATTGAAGACTATGGCAGATGGATGTGCATAATGCATTTCTTCATGGGGAGTTGGATTGAGAAATTTACATGAATCAACCATTGGGTTTTTAGAGTAAAGATCATCCTGAGCATGTGTACATCGAGAAAGGCATTATGTGGAATAAAACAAGCATCAAGAGCTTGGTATGGTAAGATTGTTGAATTCTTTATTCAAAGAGGATATTCAATAACACCTCTAGATTCCATCTTGTTTGTGAAAGTCAATGAAGGAAAGGTAGCTATTGTACTAGTTTATGTGGATGATTTGATCATAATCGGTGATGACGAGTAAGAAATTCTCCAAACAAAAGAGAATTTGTTAGTTTGTTTCAGATGAAAGAACTTGGAGAACTTAAGCATTTTCTTGGGTTAGAGGTTGATTGTACATAAGAATATTTGTTTGCCAATAGAATTATTCAAGAAATCTATTAAAAAAGTTAGGAATGCTTGGTTGCAAGCCAGTTTAACATTAATGGAACCAAACGAAGGAAAAAACTTAACATCAATGTATCAGTAATTGGTAGGTAGTTTGATCTACTTAATCTTGACTAGATTGAATATTTCGTATGTAGGTGGTGTAATGAGTCGTTACATGCAAAATCCAAAGAATAATTTAGAAGCAAAATCCAAAGAAGTCTAATTTGGAAGCTGTTCGAAGAATGTTGAGACATGTAAAGAGTACAATTGGCTATGAAATTTCATACAAGAAAAAGTACAAATTGCAATTTGGTTATTGTGATGCTAATTATGTAGGACACCCGACAATCTACAACTAGTTATTTGTTTAAGATTGATGTAGTAAGGGACAACTAACAGTATCCTTATTAACAACAGAAGCAGAATATCAAGCAGTAATAATGGCAACTCAAGAAAGTACTTGGTTGATACAGATGATGAATGATTTGCACCAACTAGTAGAGTATAGTAGAGTATGAAGTAATGTTGTATTATGATTATCAATTGGTAGTTCATTTGACAGAAAATCCAGTGTTTCATTCAAGGACAAAACATGTGGAAATACATTATCATTTAATTAGAGAAAAATTATTGCAACAAGAAATTGAGATGAGATTGATCAAGATAGATAAATAAGTTGCAGACTTATTTATAGAAGGCTTAAGCACTTGTAAATTTGAATCTTTTCAGCATCATCTTAATGTAGTAAAAACAAGGGACATATGATACTGAGAGGGAGTGTTAGAATTCAACATCAACTAGGACTCAGAATTTGAAGTTTATAAGAATTCTAAGATTGTTAGAATTCTGCAATACTAGATCATTATCTATTAGAGTTTTATCATTGTTAGGAGTTAGCTAGTTGATTAGTTTTCATCTTAGTTAGATAAGGATAAAAAATCTAGTCTGAATAGGGACTTGTAATGCTATATATAGTCACCTTAAACATTTAGAAATATATATAAGAAAGCATAAGAAAATAATAAAAAGAAAGTTTTAGCTGTTGTGTTTTTCTTAGAGCAAGATCAACAGTGAGTTTTGTTCAACATTCTAGTCCACCTCTAACCAAATTCTTCACTCATCGTTTCTTTTCAAAATTTTTGCTCTTTCTCAACGCAGGGAAGATTTGAAATTCTGGCACTTTCTGGTTCATACCTGCCATCAGAAAATGGGGGTCAAAGGAGCAGATCTGGAGGTTTAAGCGTGTGTTTATCTGGCCCAGATGGACGGGTGCTAGGTGGTACTGTAGCTGGTCTTCTAGTGGCTGCAGCCCCAGTACAGGTCAATTAGCTATTCTCTTATCGTTATAGTTTTCTAATGGCATTTTTGGAGGAACTAAGGAAATGATGTGCTCGTCGTCCAAGTATGTCCCTACACACTTGCACTTCCTACGAGTTCATTTTATGTGTTACCTTTGGGTTTTCCTTCTAATTCTGCAAAATTTTGTGGGACACCATAATAGTTGAGATCGGATTTACATTGAATCCCTTTGCCCCACATTATTCTTTAGATGTTCTTTCCAAATGATGGAATGCAATTTCCAATTTGGAAAGCATATTAACCACGGAACCATTCCAAATTAAAACAAATTAATATCATTTGTTAACTATAAGTGGAATATTTTATCAATTATTTATGCAAGGTGAAAATTGTGAAGACAATTTCAATGTAGTTTTAAGCAGTTTATCTTTACCTCCTAGAATATCTGATCTTGTAAAAGTTACATTCGATTGCAGTGCATTCCTTGATATTTTCATCAGAATTTCCCATGTAGTCGTAACTTTATATCTTGTTACATGTTAGCGTTCACTAGCAGTCATTTTGTGATAGTTTTATGAGGGATGCTTGTTAGGCACTGTTTCTATGTGTTTGCGCACGCTCACCATGTTAAAAAATAATCTTAATGCAAAAACTTAAGCTAACTTTTATATACCCACCATTACTTTATACGTTTCTAATATCATGCCAAATAATTTTCTCAACTAATTTTAAGTTGTTAGGTGAAGTTTCGAGAATAATTTTTATTACTCTTTAACAACGCACTTGAGCTTGTTGATGCTTGAATACTGCTTTTCTTACCATTTTTACCCAGCATCAGTGTGTCTAACAGCAAATGATACCGAGCCATCATTTTCATTGCAGGTAGTTGTGGGTAGTTTCGTTGCTGATGGTCGCAAGGAATCAAAGACAGCAAACCACACTGAACCATCATCTGCAACATCAAGGCTTCCTCCAAGAGGTGGATCGACTGGGGTGAGCAGCCCACCATCACGTGGGATTCTCAGTGAATCATCAGGTGGTCCTGGGAGTCCACTGAACCAGAGTACTGGAGCCTGCAATAACAGTAACCCACAAGGCATGTCAAGCATGCCATGGGAATAAATCCTTTCAGCTTCAGGTTTCTAATTTGTGTAGAAGGCGTGGACTCTAATGAGGTCTGGAGTCTCGTTTGTAATTGAAGTCATGTGTTAGTAAAAATAAGACTACAGAATATAACTTGGTTTTGCTTGGTGGATAGGGTCAATTAGGTTGTGAGATGTTCTGAGGTTGTGAAGTCGTTTAGAAGGTGTTAGATGGAGATGATTAGCTTGACTTGTGTTGACTTGTGGTAGTCGGAGGCTTCTTCTTGCTGCAGTTATCGTTGCCCATATGCAATGGTTATCAATCCTTGTTTACCTGACGATCAAGACCTTGCAGGTGCTAGTTTTAATTTAAGATGGTGTCGTCATATGTTCTTCATTCTTCATGTCCAAGAATTTTCTCCCTATAATTTTTTTCAATTTAATTATTTTTCTGTCATTTGGCACCTTTTCTCTGGGGACTGCACACCCTCACACACAGTAAATAGCTCAGTAAACTTCCTGAATAAATAAATAAAAAGAGAACAAAGGAGGTCCAAGCATCGAAAAACTACCAAGTGGGAATTTTAATTCCTGCTCCCCAGGCATTGTTGGAGAAGTTCAAGCTTTACTCAACAATGAAAGTGGAATCAGTTTAAATCTGGCCTGCACATGAGCTTATTTGTGGAATTAGTCCAGTTTTATCAGATCGATTGAAGCACCAAATCGAACTAATAGGCCTAGGCCTAACATCTTAGAGCTTGGCTCTACATTTTCCCACAAAAGGGAAAAAAAGGTCGTTTTAAAATGAAACAAACAGTACAGGAGTACATTGGTTGATGCCAAGATTTTTACTCTCGGCTCTCTTCAACAGAAAAGGCGATGAAAAGAACCCGATGGCAAATGTTTGCCAAAACCATGCTCTGGCATTTGCAGGATCCAGCCTTTTTGTCATTTGCCATGCATATAAAGCCCACCCATATGGGCTGCCATAGAAAAAAACAAACACTGCCCTGTGTCTCCTAAAAGTGGCACCGGTCCTATGTCTGGCAAGTAGCAGTACCGAAAAATGGAACCATTCCAATCACAACATAGAGCCATGCATATATATATGGAGGTCGATCCAATGTCTTCCTTTTCCTCTCCTGCCAGTATGAGATAGTGGCAGCCATGGCTTTCAGGAACGAGAAGTAGTGGGTCACTCCTACCTGCTTGAAATACACTCAGCAATACAGTGATTACAATATCAGAAACAGGCATATCAATCAAATTCATCATTTTCATAGAACAGCAAAGAAAGAAAAGAAACCTTTTTTTCTGCAGTATAATTGTGCATAATTTGCAGCCTCTTTGACTTGATTTCCAGGCATGCAACCAGCAAGAAAGTTGAGCAGAAAATACGATATTTTGAAACTACCTTGTACACTTCAGCAGGAAGTATCAATGGCTGAGGAAGCCACCGTTGGTTCAACCACAGGTATAAGACTATATAGATAGCCCAGAAAATAATTCCAGCATAAGAGCATGAGGAACAGATAAACTATCCTCTGGTACATCATAACCCATCCTTCTAAGCAGTGGCTGAAGGAATTCAAAACTGTTGATCGGAGACCCTGAAAAGGTAGTAGGTTAGTTCCTTAATCCATTTCCACAGAAAACATCATTCTATCTATTGAAGCCAATTCATCTCATATTGTCAACTTTTTATTCAGGATTAAAATATGGCTGGCCAGCGGCTACTGGATGCCCTCCATTATTGGGAACGTCATTCAAAAGTCCCATGCCTGCCAATATTAGTACAAGCAAGGTTATCCACATAAAACCAGTCTATTTTCACATTTACATTACCAACTTTGGAAGGCAGAAGACCCAACTTGGCAAAGGATATGATCCTTGGAAAGCGCCTTTCTTCGCCCAGTCCATAGATAGCAGCAGGGCGAATCACATATGTGGAAGGATGTTTTCCATTGTTCTTCCTATACAGCCCATAAAACTATTTTCCTATTATGAAAACTAGATAGTTACGGCTGAATGCCTTTCAAGTTCTAAATCACCCCCCTTTTCTAGCTCAACATTGTCAGATGCTACCAACGAAGAAAGACTAATTAGCTTTACTCCATTTTTCCGAGCAGTTCTCTTCATCCCAGAAAAATAGAGATATGCATAACAATAGAATCACAGGGACCATGGGACATGAGGAATCTTGAGAATCATTTACTCGCTTGAAGGACGAGCATTCTGCTTCAGAAGCAATTGTTTTATGCGACTGATTTGCTATGCCGGTATGGATCAACATGGTCATCAATAGGCAAGTAAGGTAAGCTCTCTTTGCCATTCACAATCTCCTTTCCACCAAATACAACATTATATGTGCCCACAAACCGGAGCATTTCTTTCCCCAACATGCCATAAGAAGCAAGGTGGAAAACACAATCGGCCCCACGTAAGGCTTAATCAACATCTTGTTTTCGATTAAGATCCCGTATATCATCACAATCTTGGTAGCTTAGCAGGTTGCAAGACTTACAAAAATCCAAGCGACTTGTCCTAGCAGTTAAGAATGAATTCAGCGAATGCCTGGTTTAAAGTCTAGATCAAATAATTATTGATAGAAATCGAGCAACAAAGAATGTATTGATGGAAATGCTCTTAAAATTCTTGCAAAGTGACTGAATTCACTACTTCGGACCTTAAAATTGAATCGTTTACTATTATTCACTAAATTGATTAATGTTTACTAGATCTTTTCAATTTAAATCTGATTTGCTCATAATCAAAAGCAGGGGGGTTGACAAAATACTAAAAAAGGCAGGAATTCATGAATGATTGGCTGGAATAAATAAAGGGTGATGGAACCTTGAATGCAGTGAACTCCATGGCTATTGAGGTCATCAGACCATGGAGAAGTAGGCCAGAAATCAAAGGCTCGCACCTCGACGGACCAGCTTCAGACACAAGGCGGATCCCACGAAGCTCAATCCACCAGTGACCACGAACGTGCTGTCTACTTCTTACACAGGGACACAACAGTGCATCAACTGGTAAGGGTCAACTGTGGACTCAAATAGTTTAGGAAAAACTACATATCAACTTTAAATGGTCATCCTAGTAATTAAGGAAGTATACTCATTTCTTTAGTTTTTTGAATTCAAACTTTAGGGTTAACATCCGAAAATATTTATTAAATTATCTAAATGCACGACTTATGTCGAGGTACGCCTATGAGATTATCTGAAAAGGGACATAGTATTAGGTGACGCGTAAACTAGTCTCAAAATATCCTTAATCTTAATCCAAAAGAAATTGAGAGAATATTTCTTTGTCTAATTCTCAATTGGACGTCATGCGGCTGAGTTTCTATACGGAATTTGAATGGGACAGAGACAAGGGGGGTTGCAAAAAAGATTCATCTTCAAACTTAACCCCAACTGGCCATCACACAATCGACACTTCCGATTTTCTTCTCCTCGGCACCAAATTCTCATTTCCATTGCATTGAGTTAACATTAACAAAGAAGACACTTCGAAAATAGAAGTATTTAAAATATAAAAAAAAAGAAGAAAAGATAAAGGAAAAGAAAGAGTGTGGCTCTGCAAAATTCAGGACTCTTCTATTTCACTCTATGTATCATCATTCAACATGTAACAGTTCCTTTCAAAAAGAAAAGGAGAAGGGGAAGGGGAAAGGGAAAGGAACAATAAAATATGAAGGCACAAATCACAACCTTGGTATATGATAAGAAAAAAAGAAAAAAAAAAGGAAAAGAAGTAAAATAGTCTTAGAAGAAGTTGAAGTTGTTGAATCTCAAGCTTCCATAACTTGCACTTGCATAAACACTGAGAAGCTCATCTTGGGTAGACCAGAAATCAGCTTTAAGACCACCTCTTCTTATGGCTTTAAGTATTTTGTTCCTGTGTACATATCCAGTGACCATCACTTTCTGGCTACTAACATCCACCTCCACTTTCTCTATTCCTGAAGGTAAAATGAATAACTTAAGCAAGGTATCGAAACTGTATACAATCACATAAAAATATTAAATCAAAGAGAGATCGATCTAGAACAAACTCAGTACCTTTCAATTTTGACAGGCATTTCCTCAGTCTTTTCTCATGTATGCCAACCATCTCCACCTTCAATTCGACAGTCTGCAAAATGACATTACATGACTAAATTAATATAAATGATAAGGTAAAGGAACATACATGAAAACGACAGCTGGCATTGTTCTTCGAAATTTTTCTGGGAGAGTAATGGTGTATCAAGGACTCATGTACACTACTTTTCCTTTAATAAAGGGCACTTCCTCCAATGGGAGCTAAGAATTTCTTTTTTTCTATATGTATTTTCCCCCCTGGAACGATGCTACTTAGAAGTTTTTCCAAACTAGGATAAAGCACTCCCTTCAAGATTAAACTGGTGATCGAGAATTTAGTAGTTTTTGTTGTTTAAATTTTGTTTTTTGAAAATATTAAAATAATATATTTTTATTTTTGTTATTTGTGATAATAACATATTAAAACAATGCAAAAATACTAAAAAAAATTAATTTAAATTTTAACAATAAATTGAAATTCATTCCCAAACACTCTCGGTGTTCGTTTGGGAACCAGCAATCTATGTTTTGCCAGGAAAAAAACAAAAAAAAAAAAAAAGTCGATGTTTTTAGCTAACGGTGTCCAAGTAAAAGATTTTGGTCGAAAGACAAAATCTTAATTTAGTGGGATTTGCCTTGGTTGATGAAAAATTGAACCAGTTTTAGTTGGCCTTCGAACCATTTCTAGGACATGGATCTTCATTAGCATGAGAGAACCTATTTCGGGTGACTGGTGAGCATGACAGGACCAAGATTTTGGTGGCATTTGAGAAAAGGAACTGTCTTAATTCTAAATTTCTAAGATATAGAGAAACGTTTATAATAAAAAAACTGCATGAAGCAAATCAAGAAAGGGAAAAGAAATGGTACCTCCATGAAGAATTCTGATTGGAAATGATGATAGAGTAATGATCTAGAGATGATGAGATAAAAAGGGAAAGAAACAAACAAGGACAGGATACAAATGGAACGATGAGCTGGAGAATGAATGCAACAGAAGGGGAATGTCAGGCTCTTATATAGCAGGGGGAGAGGGGGGGGCATGAAAAAAGATGGAATAAACAATAAAGTAGGTTTCTAGTCTTCTGCTTCCAAGGACTCGATGAAATCATCTGCTTTTCTTTTTCAAAGAGAGACAGACACATAGACATGACATGTAAGCCAGACAACTTGAATACCGTTAAGGTACTGAGAAGTGGGCTCGAAGATCCAAGACTCAAAGACAAAGAGAGAGTAGTTCCCTCTGCCCAAAGCAATGTGAGTTTCAAGCATTTTAAATGATTGGGTTTGACGAGTCCAACCAAATTGCCTTTATTTTCATGTGGGGATGGCAATTGGCAATGAGGCAAATTAGGATTAGGAAACCTGAAAAGATTCACAAGCAGATCTCGACCATCTATGTAATCGAACAATTTGGTAAACTCATGATCGATTCCTGGTGGGTCCAAGCTCTGGTGTTACCATGTTCTTTTCTTGACGGAGCACACTTGTTCCTCATCAATGGCATGGGTTCCTAAGATACCCATTTTTATAAGAGAGTTATGGTAGTTTCCCATTTATACAGGTTTCATACTTGTCTCTATGACGAGGGCTCGAACACGAGGTTCCGAAAACGAAAAGGAGAGCGACAAACCACACAGCAAGTTTGGTATATTTTCAATCAGAATTGTTAGCTTTGCGGATGATGGATCGTTTTCTTTCTCTTTTCTTCATGATGAGGCAAGCTTTTTTTTTTTATGTAAACATATTAAAATCATAAAAAAATACTAAAAAGATATTAATTTAATGTTTTTTCAAATTAAAAATATTTTTTTAAAAAATTAAAATTAAAACAAAAACCATATCAAACAATCATGCAACTCGGTGCATCACAAACTACACAGAAATTAAAAAAAAATAATAATCATATTTGGTGTTTTTACTAATTAAACATAAATGCAACCGCAGTACACTGTGTTGACAAGAAGCAGCCATCTGTTCGTTTTTAATTGAGACACTGTTTGGCCACGCACGCGATGCATCAGAGGCTAATTAAACGTAGATGCAGCCCCAAAATACATCACGTTTGCAAACGAGTTCTAAAGAAATACAGGAAGCAGCCGGCAGTTGTTCGTGCTTTTAGAAGGATGGATGCGGGGAGCCCGGGAAGATTCTCAATCTGGGATGCTCGGAATCGGGGTGAAGAACATGCATTGGAATCGGGGTGAAGAACATGCATTGGAATCTGGGATCTCTCGAATTTTAATTGCAAGTACATTTCTCGAGAAACTCTACACATCTTTCGATCCTGGTCATACTTGATCTTGCACCTTTTTTGAATTGTTATTGCAGTGTAGTGCTTTTGGATCCCGATTATCAGTGTCCCAAATGACAAGCCACATTCTCAGCTCCGCAGACAAAAATTCTGCTAAAGCACATGATGTCTGTAATAAATAAAAAAATAAGCCACTTCTTACATGTTCGAAGATTTAGGGTTGACTAATAGTATTTTCAAATGCGATTAAAACTGTATTTTATTTTAATTATAAGAATTTTTTTGTTAATAATATATATATATATATATCTTAATTTTACATGGTTCGGCTGAAAAATTTTAAAAAAATATTAATTATAAAAAAATTATAATTTATATATTCTTTAAAATAGTAATTTAAAAGCTACCATAATTTCAAATACATAATTACTAGAAAAATTAGGGTCAATGAGAAAATTTCAATCCAGTAACTTTTTTTTTTTTTGAAATAGTCTATTTGAACCAAACAAATACTAATTAACCATATAGTTTTGAATCACACAAACCCAATTTGTGTAATATTTTTTTAAAAAAAAAACACATTTAAATTTTTGAATCCCTTGAATGTTTTTTTTTAATATGGTTTATGGTCAATGTATCCAACAACATTGTCAATATTAGAGTGAGCATTATTCAAAAAATTTCAAATTACATGAATTATTCCAATTAATTGATTAACCCAATTTGAAAAAAAATATTAGAGAAATATTTGGATAACTATTGAGTTTTAGGGTAATACGAGAAATCTTAGATTATCCTAGAGAAGCTATAAGAAAAAATACATTAAAACATGTTTATTTTACACTAGTATTATTAAACTCAACTTATTTTGATAGGTTAATTGAATGATTTATTGATTTAACTTTAAATTTAATAAAAATTTAAATTAAATTAAATGAGAATTAACTCAATATATTATATTAAAATTCAAAAATATATTATTTTAAGTTTTTTTAAGAAAAAATTATGAAACAATATTATTTTAAATTTATTTAAACTAATCTTTGCAACTCATAACCTAAGTGGTCTAGGTTTAATAACTACTAGTTACATGACCCGCGCGATGCCGCGGGTCAATGGTTTTTGCATAAAAAATATATAAAAAAAGTTAAGATCTAAAAGTATTAAGTCTTTTTGCAAAGCTATACCCAAGAGTCTTGGGTGTGGCTGCAACGCCTGACTCAAAAGTAATATTTATAATATTAATAATAACATTAAACTTGCATGACCCAAGTTTAAGTGGGTCTGACTGTAATACCAGACCCAATAGTATTGGATGTGAGTCTGACTGCAAGGTCGTGTCATAAAAGTGTATTAATTAAATAGATTAATTAAAAAAAACAAAGAAAAAAACCAAAAGGAAGAAAAAAATTAATGAAGAAAAAGAAAAAAAATCTGAATTAACTGGGTTAACCGTTCAAACCAGGTTAACCCATCAAACCTTGGATTTGTGTTGTGAAAGTTTGATAACTAAATAGAAAAAAAAAAATTGACAGGTTAACATAAAATTAACTAGGCTAACTCATCAAACCAGGTTAATCCGTCAAACTCGGGATCTGTGTCATGATAGTTTGATAACTAAATTAAACGAAAAAAATTGAGTAAAAAGAAAAAAAATAAACAAAAAGGCATCAGCCTTTTCACTATGGACTCAGTATACAGTCTACAGTTAAAGATATAAAAACAAAAAAAAAATAAAAGCATCAGTCGATAACTAAATAGAAAAAAATTTAATATTGATGAACTAAATTAAATAAAAAGAAACAATAAAATAAAAAAAAACTTATAAGAAGAAAAAAACTAATGAAGAAAAAGAAAAAAAATCTAAATTATCTGGGTTAACCCGTCAAACTTGAGATCCGTGTCATGAAAATCTGATAACTAAATAGAAAAAAATTTAATATCAATAAATTAAATAAAAAAATTAATTACAAAGAAAAAAAGAAAACATCAGCCTTTTCACCGTGGACTGCACTGTGCAGTCCACAGTGAAAGGCATAAAAAAAAGCAAAAAAAAAAAAAACTAAAGGTTTCAGCCTTTTCACTGTGGATTGGATATAATATTAAAAGATGAAATCGGAAGAACAAAACTAATAAGAAAAAAGAAAAAAAATCTGAATCAACCGGGTTAACCCGTCAAATTAGGTTAACATGTCAAACCTGAAATTCGTGTCATGAAAGTGTGATAACTAAATAGAAAAAAGATTTATTATTAATGAAATAAATTAAAAAAAGATTAATTAAAAAGGAAAAAGCAAAGAGAAAAAAAAACTAATCAAGAAAAAGAAAACAAATTTGAATAAACTGGGTTAACCCGTCAAACCTAGGATCCATATCATGAAAGTCTGATGATTAAATAGAAAAAATTTAATATTAAGAAACTAAATTAAAAAAATAATTAAAAAAAACTAAAGACATCATCTTTTTTATTATGGACTGTACTGTGTAATTCACAGTAAAAGGCTTAAAAAGAAAAAGAGAAAAAAAAAACAAAGACACACGCCATGAGTTAAATTTTTTTTCTTGCATAAAAAATATCAAAAAATACTAAGATCTAAGAGTGTTAGGTTTTTCTGAAAGATATGCTCAAAAGCCTTTAGTTTAGTTGCAACGCTAAACCTAAGAGTAATATTTATAATATTAATAATAATATTAAACTTACATGACTTAAGTTTAAGTGGGTCTGACTACAACACTGGACCCAGGAGCCTTGAATGTGAGTCTGGCTGCAAAGTCGTGTCATAAAAGTATGATAATTAAATAGATTAATTAAAAAAATAAAGAAAAAAAACAACAGGAAGAAAAAATTAATGAAGAAAAAGAAAATAATCTGAATTAACTGGGTTAACCCTTCAAACCAGGTTAACTTGTCAAATATAGGATTCGCGTCATGAAAGTTTGATAACTAAATATAAAAACAAATTAACGGGTTAACCCGTCAAGCCCGGGATACGTGTCATGAAAGTCTGATAACTAAAAAAAAAATTAACATTAAAAAACTAAAATAAACAAAAAAATAATTAAAAAGAAAAAAGCAAAAAAAAAAATTTCGGGTTAACTCGTCAAACTTTAAAAAAAGCAAAAAAAAATCGGGTTAACTCGTCAATCCGGGTTAACCCATCAAACCCGGGATCCGTGTCATGAAAGTTTGATAACTAAAAAAAAATAACATTAACAAACTAAATTAAACAAAAAAATTCATTAAAAAAACACAAAGAAAAAAAGAAAAAAAAAACCCATAAAGGCATAAAAAGCAAAAAAAGAAAAAAAATTAAAAACAAAACAACTTAGAGTTTCACGGTGGACTGCACAGTGAAACACTGAACAGTTTTAATATATGTTATTAATTAAAAAGAAAAAAAGCAAATAACAATTCGAGTTAACTCATCAAACCAGGTTAACCCGTCAAATCCGGGATCCGTATCATGAAAACCTGATTACTAAATAAAAAAATTAATATTAACAAACTAAATTAAACAAAAAAAAATTTATTAAAAAAAAACACAAAGAAATAAACAAAAAAAAATCCATGAATAAAACAAAAAAAATCCATAAAAACATAAAAAAAAACAGTTCAGTATTTCATCACGAACTTACACAGTAAAATAGCAAGTAATTTTAGTTTATTGCTAATATCATTTGCTAGAGCACCGGGTAATTTTAGTTTATTGGTAATATCGTTCGCTAGAACACCGAGTAATTTTAGTTTATTGTTAATATCGTTTGCTAGCAGCCCAGAACATGATGACAGGTCATCTATGCCCTTGTCCTGGAATGACAAGTCAGAGTAAGCTTGATAGACAGCCTGTCACCTAAAAAACAAAAACAACTCCACGTCGTCTAATCATGAAAGTGCAATGACACCGAGTTATAATAGATAGCAGCTTCTTGGTGGGGGGGGGGGGGGGGGGGTGGCTTTAAGCTGATTCAAACCCTAAATCCATGTTCAATGCAGCAGCCATAATGGTGGAGCTGTATCCATGAACATTCATCTCTGCAAACCAACATTTCTTGAACCGTGGTTTTGAAAAGGTAACACACTATGCTCAAACTTGTTACTCTCTAATTTGTCCTTGCTTTTCATTTTGGAGGTTTAAAATGGAATATTTATGATCATAGTAGAATAACGGAGGTTCCCTTTCCTAAATGTTCTTTGAATTTTCATCTCTGCTTGTTGCTAGAGAGGAAGCAGTTTGACCCATTGAGAAAGAAGTCAGTTTGAGTTTAAAGTTTTGATTAAGGATCAATGTAAGGTATCATACATGAAGAGTTGGATTAAATTCATGCAAAGAAGGGCAATCATTTTGGATTTTTGTTCTTTCATAGCTCACAGATTCCTCAACCTAGACCTTTACTTCAATTGATTTCTTCAACAAACACTAAACTTTTGTTGATGTCAAAGACAGGGAAAAGATCATGTTTTATGACAGTAGATATATGCTAATAGAGAAATTTTCTCTGATTTTTCTTTAAATTAATAAGAAATCAAAGCATACATAACATACCTGTTACTGTACTGCTACTATCTCACATTAATTGACCTCTCATTCCTGTGTTGATAAGTGCACAGAGTCTAGCTGTAAGAGAACCTTAGCTTGAAACATGGATGTCGAAGAGAAGAATGCTCCTTTTAGACGATTTGTCAATCCACCATCTGGTGACCAGCATCTCTTGCGTTACTTCATCATGAGCATTCTTGGGTCCTGATGTGTACTCTGATAACCCAGGATGTTCAGCAGCTCATGGAATAGCTAAAGGGTTACCACCATATACTTCAAACAAGCTGGGTGACTCATTTCTCCGTGTTTCTCAATTGGAGAGCTTGTATTACTGTCCTAAGAAATGCTCATCCTAACCTGGTTTTGAATCCAAATATGTTGTGCTTTTATCTTAAAGGCAAGTTGCATTTGTCAGGCTCAGGGGGACTAGAGGACTGCAGGTAGTTCACAAGTTTTTTTTACTTAAAGAGTACTTGTGGTCATAGAAGGTACTCAGCAATCCATGAAATTTTGAAGGGGATTGTTCTTATTGAGAATCCAGATACATCTTACATGAGAAAAGAGGACCTGGAAAGGTTCAAATACTTATCTGGCATGGATAGTTTGAAGATTGATAATAAAGAAATGCCTATGCTATGAGCATGGATCCCCGAAAGGTGGAGAAGAAACTGAGCAAACACTCGTGCCAATCATGAGAAAATTGCGGGCACTGTTTCTTCTAGACATGAGAAACCACCAGCAATGTTTCAACAGCAAACAAAAGGGGTCACCTTTGCAACCTTCCAGTGCCAGCACTGAAGAAAGCACTTTTGGGAGGAGCTGCAAATTGGATGAGTCCACCTTCTGTTGCTTTTCCTGAATTCAAAGATTATATCACAGATGTATCTGTCATTTTATCTGGCAGGGCAAGAAGGGGGTACCTGGACCACCAATCAGAATTGTCGATGTAGGCATTAGCAAAGCTGCATAATTTTTTCAAGTTGCTCTTCCTGTTGTGCGGATTGATTCTTGTATGTCTTTCTGCTGCCCCTCAATTTTCTTTGATGTATTCGTGCTCTTATACAATCAGTGTTGTGCTAACTGTTTTGCCTATTGTTGTCGAGCATGCAACAAGGAAACTCTAATGTTCTTGGGAGTTGGGACATACTGCATGCAAAAATTAGCATATTAAGCAAAAAGCAGATCATGTCCCCATCTCTATGTTGTTCTCATTTTCTCAAAAACTGCAGCCATTTTGCTTGAGTTGTTGCTTTCCTAGCAATCTTTTTCAGAACATAATGTGCTCTTTCCTTTACCAGATTGGTTTTTTTTTTTTTTTAATGAATCACACTAATTTTTTTATTTGAAAGGACCTCTATCGCACCTACGTCAGAGCCGAAACTCAGTTAACAATGCTCAAATATATTATGGTAGATGAGATTCAAGCTCTTAACTCCATGAGGGAGTGTTCTATAAAGAGTTTAACAATGCTCTAATTTGTTTTTAGTACCAAATTACCAACAATTAATTATTCATTTTGATAGCTAAAAATAGCAAATTAAGTCGGATTGTGCATATCTTCCTAAAAAAAGAAAACAAATTGAATTATCTCTTGCTCGAGTGTTTTTTTGGTAAGGAAATTCTCCTTGCTAGCAAAACATGGCATCATTCAAGAACTTCACAATTAAATGAAATCTAAGAAATTTTATTGTTACTAAAAAACTTATTAGAAATTATGCTAATTACATTGAATGAATTCATCTTGTGATGTGTCCATTTATATTAGCCAACTTTATTTATTTATTTTTATCAACATATTAGGCAATTCCAGCACGACAACCTTTCATCGTTAAACTCGAAGACAGCGGGGCCACAATTTGACGTGGCATCCTTCTAACTGGTTCACGGTCATATATAATAACCATGTTGGAAGTGAAGAGGACCGACCAAAGTACTCCCACCAAACTGCACAGTGACAACACCAACTCAACAGTCACAGACCTCTGCTGTCCACCGCCGTCGACTATCTTAAAGGTAAAGTTTCCCGCTACAGCAAGGAATAAAAATTAAGTCTTCAATTCCATTGTTTTGTTTGGAATGATAAAACGATGTTCATGGACTGATTTAGTGTGCCATTTTTACATTTTCCGTTGGTTAATGTGACAGGAAGGAACAGACACTAGACTTGGCCTTAGCTAAAAGACCTAAAAAAGCATCTTGCCCATAGATTTTCTTTTCTTTTTCTTAGTGAAAAGCTATCGTTTTTTATATATATGAGCTTGCCTCCGGTTGCTCCATTAATTATATGTGTGATGCATAATAAGTGCATTTAAGCTTTTTATTTATATAAGCTGAATTCGGTTATGTTTAGTTTTTTCATGGCTCAATTGATGCAGACAGAGATTTTGAAAGCTGTTGAAACACTGTAATCTTATTGGTATTAGGGTTCTTAATTGATGGATAAATTAGAACATGAAAGGAAAATTTAGAGAAAGAGGGAAATAGTGATTATGAATGTAGTTTGCTTAGAAGTGGAATCATTGCTTAGTTAATTCCATGAAATTTTATGCGAAGTTTTCTATAATTTGATCAATGGAAGTCATTTGGTTATCCATTCTTTAATTATGTCTCTTCAGATGTAAATTAGGGTTTCTTTCACAATTGTTCGGTTTTTCAGTTTTGTTCTTATGTCTAACTATGCAAGAAGAACTCCTATTTTTGCCTTTCTTCTATAATCTGCGTTGTTTTCTAAATTACTGACACTTCTAAATTAAGATGTACTTATTCAGCTACCATCTAAAATAAGATTCTTTGATGAGTTCATAACTGAACATGCTATTTTGCTGTCTCTATTTATTCTGTGTTTATTAGATGCTCTGACATTTTGCAATTTCCGAATAATGACATAAATCTCACCGGTGTAGTTTCTTCCTTATTTTATCCATTCCTATTTCATCTAGTTTACATTTGTTTTATCGTGGCAGCATTAGCATTCTTTCTGTGATAATCGTGTTGTTTGACTTTACTTAATGCTTTAGCAAACTTTTTGAAACATATCTTCTGCTATTTCATTCAATGCCTGACACAGAGAAAAAACGGCGAATGTTTTATTGAAACGACCCGTCAGTTGAATTTAGTACCGAGGTGTCATTTTCATGGGCAAGGTATTTCAGCTATATTTGTGATTGGGTTGGTTCTAGTGGAATTGTCTTTGATTTTCTCTTCCATTCTTCCTCAGTAATCTATATCTTTTAGCATGGCTTATAGGAAACATAAGAAGCCTGCGTCACATGCAATTTTTGCAATATTCACTGTAATCTTCAGGCCTCAAGTTCTGATTATCTGATGATTGTCTTTGAGTGCCTAAGTTGGTCATCTTCTACGATATTGTCATCTGAATACCGTGCTCTCAAAATAACAAATAGATTTGAAAATCGTATTACTTGGGCTTATGGGACGTCCCCATCAGTGGAGCTATGGCTTTCATTTCGTGTTTGTTCCAAATTGCATCGTGAGCCAGCACTAGCTGAACCACACAGTGCAAAGTTTGGACCTTCACCATTCTTCTTTTATAATCACCAGCACTAGCTGAACCACACAGTGCAAAGTTTGGACCTTCACCATTCTTCTTGTATCACGGCACTCCAAGGGTTTGCTTGGGAATTGGCTGTCTGTTAAAACTGGAAATACTTGTGGCTCTATATTGTTCCTTTGTATAGGGAAAAATATTCCGGGGGCTAGATGTTTAAATATGGGACAGCCATTCTGGAGCTAGATTTTTCTTATGGATTCAAGATTTCCTTTAGTGACTGAATTATAAAATGGTTGACATATTTGTTGTTTATCTTTCACTTGTTATCTACGCTCAGAAATTTCAGATATAAATATCCTCGTGCATGTCTGTGTTTCTTTTTGGTTCCCTATGCTCTTTTTTCCTGAGTCTTGGCAACACTTTAGGAAGTAAATCATTTTCCTGAACCTTTGCCTTTATACCTCCCCCTTTAAGCTAAAATTACTTATTCGATCCAAGAAAATTATTTTGTTGTATCCAGACTTGGGACAAATTTTGCATCATTTTAGGTTACTTGGCCTGCTAGTAAGTGCTACCAGAAGCACCAAGCTACATCTAAATGATGCATGCAAGTTTTTAAATATTTAATTGTTGTCCTTTTTTGTACATGTATATGTCCAAATAGAAAACATTTGCATGAAAGCGTAGTTGGAATTTTCTGGCAGCCTGGGTCGCTGTTTACATTGATTGTAGAGTTAATATGTGGATATTGAGAACTCGAGTGTTGCAGGAATTTACATGGGCAGCATGGATGCGACTGGTTCTGCTAACCAACCAAAAATGATGCAATTGGTAACTGTAAATGGAACTGTGAAGCGAAGTGGTGCGGGGCCATCCATTTGTCTTGTCGACTTTGGCATCAATGAAAATGCTTATTTTTTCCGTGTTGTATTGCCGGGGATGCGGAGAAATGAAAGTAAGTTTCTAACCTCAAATGTTGAGTAGCACTGGCTTATGCTGAGGCTTAAAGCGTTGAAGAATGGCTGCTGTTGTGATATAGCAGTTTACCCAGTCCATTATACTCGTCTTTGCAGTTGCAGGTAATTTATCATGTGATATTGAACGTGATGGGACTGTTCACATAAAAGGTGTGGCAACCATTGATTCTGGAATTCTGAAAGATTCACCAAGAGTCTTCCATACGAGTGTCCAGCAACATGCCCCCCGGGGCCATTCACCATTTCTTTTAAACTGCCCGGGGGACAGTTGACCCTCGACTCTTCTCCCCCATTTCCGGAAAGATCAACGGTAATGAAATACAGAGTACTAACTCTTTCATCAAACTAGGTTCCACCTCTGTGAGCTTTGTATCTGGAGCTTAATTGCACTATCCATGAACCGATGTAAACATAACCAGCATGCTGTAAATCAATAGGCTTGCCGAAAAAACTAAAAAAGAAAACAAGAAACATCTGAAGCAGGGCCATCTCTCACAATTAGCTGCGGAATGCACGACTAATCTAGCAAAAATTTGTGCTGTGCATGTAAATCAAACGGATTGTTACATCATCAATGATTACCAAACTTGATTCTTTTACTTTCCTTCAACATATCTTACCTTCGGCTCTACCATAAACCCACTGGTTTTGAATCTGTTTTTCAATATTGAGATTAATCAACCTCAACAAAAATATCTTTTTTAACTTCTTGGTTCAGGTATTTGAAATGAATTTACCTTGTTAGTCAGCTTCAAAACTGAAAACGTGAACACACAAAAATCAAATTTCCAGTTCCTAAGATGCTTACTCGCCAGAAGATGGAACTTCCCCCTCAAGTCCAGGATGGAATTTCCTTGAAGATTCCTATCCCGCCAGTTTTTTAATCAATAAAAGACAAGAAGAAACTGATGAATAATTGTTAATCAATCGAAGACAAGAAGTCAATGATGTTCATCAGCGTAGGCTGAGTACAAAGAAGGGCCACCATCTGAGGCCTACGAACCACTCAAGTTGCACGCGGAGTTCTTCGGACATCATTTACTTGTCCCTCATGATTATTGGGATGATATCTAATTTTATTAAATAAAAAATATTTAAAAAAAACCCGTACAGGATCAGTAAAGGGAACCAGACAAAAAAAACCCGTACAGGATCAGTAAAGGGAACCAGACAAAAAAAACCATCAACAACGTAAATTAAAAACACATCCCATGTCCAATAATCCCTTGAGATCCCTCACCACCCAATGGCTCGTGTAACTCCTCACATATAGAAACATCAGCGAAAGTGAACAGTAAGTCATCTTATTCGCATCTTCATGGAATCATAGACTGGTTCTCCCTCCAGAATATACAACTAATTCAGTCAAAAGTCTACTCTTTGATGTGATCCCACCATCTCTGTCCCCCGGGAAATTGCATGACATGGTTCCTCAGATTTATTAGCTACTCCCCTTGAAAAATCTTGTGTTATTAGTAGACCTATATTTTGGATTAATTGTGTATTTGGTCCCCATACTCTTACTTTTGTGTTATTTTGGTCATGCTATTATACTTTCTTCTGACATCATTCCCCAACTAGCCGACTCCTCATTTGTATAATCATTTGGTCATTCCCTAAATCTCCGTAAGGGCAGAGGACGATGGCATTAAGATTTGAACCAAACAATGGTATGATGATTTAACGCTGTCATTAGAAGCTTTGATGATTGTTGACTGAAGGACCGTGTCAGTACTTAAAGACAAAGATAAGAGGGATTAAAGTGAGAAAGGTTAAGCTTTGAGGGACCAAAGTAAAATTTAATCCAGAAGATTTTTATACATAAATCCTATTCTTTACAGTTAAGTACTCCAATCCTAACTCACTGTAACAACCGAGACTACACTTGAGAGTCTCTTTCTATTTCCTTTGTTCCTCATTCTTTCCTGCTCCACCCTTGATTTGAAGGTCTTTAACAATGGGGTTAAGAGTACTTTCTGCCCTTGATGCAGCAAAAATACAGTATTATCACTTCAAAGCCATAATAATAGCAGGCATGGGCCTCTTCACTGATGCCTATGATCTCTTTTGCATCCCTCCAATCATGAAACTTCTTGGCCGTGTATACTACGAGGACAATCCTCATGACAAATACCAAATCCCACAAGTTGTGCTTGCTACCATGTTAGGCACAGTCCTGCTTGGTACAGTGATTGGTCAACTCGTATTTGGTATACTTGGTGACCGAATGGGAAGGCGCTGCGTATACGGTATCTCACTGATGCTCATGGTCCTCAGCTCGGTTGGGTGTGGTTTCTCCATTTGCAGGACCAAAACCTGCGTTCTTGTCAGTTTGGGGTTTTTCAGGTTTTTTCTGGGACTTGGGATTGGTGGAGACTACCCTTTGTCAGCTACAATCATGTCTGAATTTGCTAATAAGAATACACGAGGCGCTTTCATAGCGGCCGTGTTTTCTATGCAAGGGCTTGGAATTTTGGCTAGTTCCATGGTGACTATGGTGGTGTCTAAGACTTTTGAGGCTGCTGCTTCCAAGAAATTGTCAAAGGATCATACACCAGAAGATGCTGACATTGCTTGGAGGTTGATTCTGATGCTTGGTGCTGTTCCTGCTGGACTCACTTATTATTGGCGCATGATGATGCCTGAAACGGCCAGGTACACTATATGTATGTATATATATATATATATATATATATTAAAAAGAACTTTCTTGTTTTTACCTAAAATGTCTAATATTTTAAATTAAATTGTTCTTGTCATTAAGGGAATGGTTTTGAGCATTTTGATATAAAAAAACTAATTTTGTAATATTTTCTAAAATATAAAGATCATTCACAGTATTTGAGGGAGGAATATTGAAATTTATCTATATTTTTTCTCATTGGTATTATTATAGTTTAGATCACTGGAATATACCTTGTCACTAGTTTTTGTTTTTTTCAATCCGTCGTTGGTTGCAATAAGTTTGGCTTTGTTGACTTCTATACGTAGCTAGGATTGGTTAAGGAGAATACAGATTGTATGCGGAGCCTCCTTTAGTTGACCAAATGAAAATTTTATTTTTGATTTTCTATATCCATGGTAAATTATATATGATCGATCTGCATGCACCACCAACGATTAGGAAATACATTTGGCACTGATACTGGATCATCGTTCTGCTAAACAACGATTAAAGATCAATTAGCTATCGTTGATTCTTTCCCGGTTGACTGAGAAAAATGGAGTCAAGCAAGCAAGTTAATTTAATTTGCACACAATTAATTTATTGTCTCCCGATTTGGACTACTTGGTTTTCTGAAGATGACAGCAGCTATATTTTTCATACCATGGTGCAGGTACACAGCTTTGGTGGAGAATAATGCCTTGCAAGCAGCAAGGGACATGGAGAAGGTCTTGGATGTTTCAATTTTCCAAATAGCAGAAGATGATCCCATGCAGCAGCCACAAAATCCATCATCTTATCCTCTAATCTCGATGCAGTTCCTCCGTGTCCATGGCATTGATCTCTTCTCCTGTGCCACCACATGGTTACTTCTTGACATTGCTTTTTATAGCAGCAGCCTCTTCCAGTCCCAGATTTACAAGAAGAATCTTGACTTGCAAGACACAAATGTTTATAATGAAGCTTTCAAAGTTGCTTTCTTCCAAACCATGGTAGCAATTGCTGCTACAATTCCAGGGTATTGGTTCACAGTCTATTTTATTGATCGCATTGGAAGAAAAAAAATCCAAATGATGGGATTTCTCTGCATGGGTATAGTGTATTTTGCAATAGGGATACCTTACCATTACTGGGGTAGAAATGAAAATAAAGGTTTCCTAGTCCTTTATGGTCTTACATTCTTTTTTGCAAATTTTGGACCCAACACTACAACTTTCATCGTGCCAGCAGAACTTTTTCCAGCTAGATTTAGATCAACATGCCATGGAATTTCTGGGGCAATGGGGAAGGTGGGTGCTTTCTTTGGGACATTAGGATTTCTGTGGGCTACAAAAAATAAAGATCCAAGAATCAAAGCAATGAGAATTGCTTTAGTGAGTTTGGGTGGGATTTGTCTCTTGGGAATGGCTTTGACATACTTGTTCACGAGAGAAACTAATGGAAGATCATTAGAGGAGAATGAGAAGGAGAAGGAAAACAGTGAGCTGTGCTTCTTCAGATGTTTGATGGATGCTGATCGCCACCCAAAGACTTCTGTCCCTGAAGAAGAGATTGCTTTGTGAAGAACTAAATGCACACTGTTTTCTGGACAGGAAAATCTAGATAGATCTGCTACGATTTCTTCTCTTCTCTTCTTTGTTTTTCCACCCTCGAAGCACTAGATTTTAGCTGGTGTCCTATCAGATGATTGAACTCTAAAACTCTCAGAAATATTTATATGTAAATATTTAATGATAAATTAGTACTATTACTTCTCTATCCTTTTAAAATAGTGTTTAATTATTCTAAATTTTCCATGTTTTTTTACCAGATTTTAGCTTAAATCGGGTTTTACTTAAAAAGGATGCCATTTTAGTTAATTTATAAAAAAAATCATAGTTTGAGCTGACTCATAAATCAGTAAATTAATTCACCCAACCCGTGATCTTGAACTCCAGCTAGGTCGGGTCTTGTTACTATAATTTCTTCATATGCAATTGCATTACTTACTTTTCCAACAGTACAATATACACTTCATCAAGAACCCAAAACTGTAGTGGTTATCTAGTAATTCATGAACAAAAAAGATGCACATACACAAGCTTGGCTTGCCATAATACCTACCATGGTCAAGCTACAAAACGAGGGGCCAAGATAGGGTAGACAAATTTACATCCAAGCTGAGCGGTCAAGGAATATATGCTAGCCAGTAAGGCAAACCAAGATTTAACGTTTCTATGCTGATTCAGTCGTCCCAAATCTGAAGTTATGAGTTGAAGAACAACTAGATATTATCCAAGCGTCGCCTCTATGGGCGAAGATGATTTAATAATGCAGCAATGGTATGCAAATTCATACCTAAGTCAGCATGTCTTTTCCTCATCACTTCCCCAACACAACCCATGACGTCTACAAGGAAAGAGAAGGTTGAGTACACAAGGTCCATTTTGTTACCGTCACCATGATGTAATTGAAGTGATTAAACTTGGATGACTAATTAAGATAAAAACACTCATGAAGTCTTAGGAAATTCCCAGCGTTGTCTTGACTTTTTGGAGTAGAGATATCTCTCTTGGTTTGATTTGTAGCTTCTTTCCCAGAAGTAGTGCGTGGTTGGGGGGAGCTTAAACTTTGCACACTTTTCATGAATTGAAACTGGACAGTCAATCACACAACAAACCAACAATTGCCTCCTGTGATTCATTGTCAAGTTCTTAGCAGTTTTAAGTTAATTAAAACAGAAGGAATTGAAAAAAAATTATTTGAACAGTTGATTTTTGAGACGGTGTGGATGGATTGTGGGCAGGACAGACAAATGGGAGTGAGAGAACAAAGAACAGAACAAAAAGGGTTTTTGATGTAGGTGTGTCTGATGAGTCTCACAGTTATAAGGGAAGTACTGCTAGCTATAGCTGTGCTTATTATCATCATGGGGTTTTCCTCCTCATTTGTAAGCCTACAATAATTTGATGAACGTGATAGATAGCCAGAATGGAGTTAAGGAAGCTGTAACAGAACATGGGGATGCTAATAGTTTTTGTAGGGGCATGCTGGTAGTAGCAGAGAAAACATGAGCTTGAGTGGACATGAATTTAGAAAATCAATTATTACAAGACATCATCATCCCCATGACATCCAGATTTCAGAAATAGTAAATAAAAAGGGGAAAAACACAAATTTAGGACATTTAGCATGTCACTTCTTCTTGGTGGGATAAGAAGCCATCTTGTTGATTCCACAAAGTCCTGCGGGCTTGCCAGTGTTTCTCTTCATCCTTATGAAACCCTTTTCTCCCCATTTAGATCCCCAAGAGTTTTTAACTACGATGAAGTCCAAGCCCTTGGCTGATCCATATCCAACGGCTGCCACTCCATGATCTAGCTCGGTTCCACAATGACCGTCAAAAACACCCTGCATCAACAGATCAATTTAGACTACCATTCAAAATGAAAGACATATAGCTAGTCGCGTGTGTGTGTAGTGAATGTTGACCTACCCCGCTGTAAAACTGGAAGTCTCTGCCAGAAGCATCAATGGCCACACTGAGGGGCTGGTTTGCAAGTGCCTTCAATAGGTTTTCTTCACTGTTTTGTGGCACATCATGGTATCCACTAATGGTTACTACCTCTGATTCTGCCTGCGAGAACAATGACAAACTAAAATTAAACCAAAAAGAGAACGAGCATGGCCTGGATCAGTATGATATTGGAGGCCTTAGGGAATATTGTTGGGGTCGATTTTTTTGTTTTGTTAATGGACGGCATCATTATACCTTTCTCATCTCACAAGTGCCCTCTTCCATGATGTATGGGTAATCTTCCTCCTTGTGGAGTCCACCGTTGGAGATTATGTAAGCAAATGCATAATCCATAAGTCCTCCATTGCATCCATTGTTATATGTAGTATCACAATCGACCAACTCTTGCTCAGAGAGGGATGTCAAATTTCCAGTAACAATCTGATTTATACCTTCTACTGCTGCCACTGTTGAAAAGGCCCAGCAGCTACCTGCATAAATGCAAATACTTTCACCCACCATGACTATTTTTGCAAGTATACAAGATAGAGATGGAGAAGCATAGGACACCTACCACATGAACCTTGGTTCTTGACATCAGTAACAGCTCCTTTCTTTCTCCAATCCACTGACTTCGGGATGCTTGAGACATCCTTGTATGTGAATTCCTCAGAGCATTCTCTTCTGTTAGACAAGTCAACATTCAAGCCAAGATACTTGTTTTTGAACTCTTCATGGCTCAAATCAGCGAACTCATTCAATCCAAGCCAGTAGTTAACAACCTTCTTATTAGTCTCGTCAATGTGGAACAAATTATCTTTGAAAATCTCAAATCTGTGCCATTTTTCTTCAATACTCTCATAAATCTTCTGGTGTTTTGATATCCATGATTCAAAGAGATCCATGATCCTATCCCTAGACGTCAAGTCTTCTGGGGCATAGCCTACAATTGAGAAATCACGAGCTAAACAAGAAGATGCAAAGAATGACATGAGAGACAACGCAAGAATCAAAGAAAGTGCGGGGGGAGCCATTTGAGCTGTTTGAATTTGAGAATGAGAAAAATTGTCGAGTGGAAGGATGGACATGAAGGAAGGGGAGGGGTGGTATATATAGGTTATGCCCGTTGGTGTATACGGCATGTGTTGCTTCAAGTAAAGTGTTTGGATTGATGTTTACTTTCTGAATACTGAGACTTAAAGATTGGTTCTTTTGAATGCTTTCAATCTAAGCATACGATATCACATATATACGTGTATGTATATGTATGTATGTATGTATGTATGTATGTATTATGAATGAACAATTTTTTTTTAAAAAAAAAAACAAATAAATTTGGTTTGTATCCGAAATGCAAAAAATAAATTTGAAAAGAACAAACACTTTTGGTTAAAGAAATGAAAAAAAAAATAGATTTTTTTTTTTAGTTTTATAATGAATTTTTGTTCTTTCAAGATAAAGAAAAAAGAAAAAGAAAAACATGAAAACATGGATTTTTTATTTCAACTATTTTGTCCTTTTTATCTCGATCGGTATATTTATCGAAAGCTACCTAAAAAACATAGAAGTATCCTTATAGACTGACGATCACTTGAATTTGAAATAAAGCAATTAGGGTTTTTTTTTTTAATCTTAGTAATATATAATAAGAGGTGAAGACCGTTGCTTAAAGGTCACGTGTGATATTTCGTGTAAATGTAACTTGCTATGTAGGTGTGTGTTAGTTCTAATTAACCATCTAAGATGAGAAAATTATGGAGAAAAAAAAAGATCAGACCTCCTCGTCGAAGACAGTCATGTTGATGGGCTTAAGTGCCCTCGCAGTAGCAGATATTGGTATGGAAATGGGCTAGAGCCCATAGTCCAGCAACGTCTCGATGTTGGTCCATCACTGAGCATAGGCCTGCCAGCGCTGTTACAATTTAAAGCCTCTGTGCCTGCATGGATGCATTATGAAACTCAGACTGATTTCTTGACAGTCCTTTTTCTCTAATTGCATGTCCTTTGGATACCCTTCTTCCATTTATCAACTTTCATTCAATAACACGACAATAATCCCAGTGAGCTGTTGTTTTCTGTATAACGACAATTATGTGATCCAATTTGAGCCTGATTTTAAAGGCCGAGGCTTACGAAATATGTAAGAGCCGAGGGGGCTGATTATCAGCTGATTGAGAGTTGATGGAATTAAATGTAGCAAAAAGGTACACTCCTGACATTTACAACGTGCTCGGGAGAAGTGGAAAGTGGAAGGAGGGGAATGACTAGTGAGAGAGGACAGTTAAAATTATTTCCGCTGTTCTGGGAAGAAGAAAGAAAATGTGAAGAGAGGAAGGAGGATGGAGTTGTTTTACAAGGGACCACAGAAATCAATCTCTCCATTTTTCGAGAGAAAGTGAAAGACAATGAGTAAAATTTCCTTAATTAACCATAAAACGAAAAGGGAGTTATTTTCTTCCCCTCGTTCTCTCTGCTTCCTCTTTTCTTCACCTCTTATCTGGTTCCCAAACATAGCGTTAAGCTTGAAATTCATGGCCTACCGAATATGGCAAGGAAAAAAAAAAAGATAGCCCTATTCCTGCACTGAACGATAAACAAACTATTGTGGTTCAGAGATACGCTGGCAACAGCCATGGCCTTGCTACACAATGTGTCTGCTGGAATGAGTCACCTCCATCAACAATTCTCACCTCGCCCGTGTGCATAACTGCGTATCATTTGCATGAAATTGTAATGAAGAAAACCATGATTTCTTAATCTTGCAACTTCTCATAACTTCTTTACAAGTACAAAAGACTCCTTATCACGAAATTAACCATGCCTCTTATTGGTTAAAGAAATTCGATTTGAATGAAATTCATTTTTTCTAATATATAACAAGATGAAACAATAAGTGTTATTATCATTGCATGCCGCAAGCAAGTTGAAGGGGCATGAAATTAAAGATGTTTGCCCCGAAATAGATCCCTAGCCTGTAAATGGATTGGCCCCCCGTTTCCACTTATAATTCTACAGAGCTGAAGTGAGAGGGCTCAGCGAGTTCCAGTTGATGGAAAATAATGAGTTCGATGATTGAAAAATTGTGAAATATAAACTTGACATTGAAGGGCTGAATCCTAGCAAAGGTAGGAAAGGGATATGGGATGCTGGAGTGATCAATAATGGGTTCTGACTTCGCTTGCTTCAGATTGTCCTTCCTCGAAGGGTTCTCAGTATTATTTTGTAGTATAGAGGAGAACATGGTGCCAGCCTGCCAGGTTCTTTCCTAACCACCCTATTTATTACCATGCCACCAGTATTATCTCGTCTAGCTAGTAACAGTTTCCATCTAGCTAGCACCTTTTTTACGAACTTACCATGGCCCTCAATAGAATATGTTCTTGTGTATTCTTGTAATCTCACTAGAGATTTTAGGCTTCTGATCAATGAAGATTCTTTTTCTATACTAGATTAACTTGTACTACAGTTGCACCTGCATGCGTTTAAAACACCAAGAAATCACCTCCTTAAGCCGGGGATATATACATATATATAGATGAATATTTTTCCTCTAAAGTCATCCATGATATTGCTGCAGCATTCCCTTTAACCTATTTCCCAGATCTTATAAATGCTAGCACTAGTAGTATTAAGGAAGTCTATGATCCAATGACCTGACTGTATATCCTACGTCTTTTCCGTCTCTGTCTTCTCTCTTTGAGAAGAATGACATGAATAATTTAATGTCAAATTGGAGGCATGACAATGCCAAAAGGCGGAAGTGGCGTAGGGGAGTGGTTACTGGTTACTATCTATCCCATGTGATCATGCACTCGAGGGTAATCAGATATAGGCCTCGGTTGCTACGAAGGTGAAAAAAGAAGAGTAAAAAGGAATGCAATATCGATATATATGAAACAAGTAGGCAACAGTAGTAGGTGGTGTGTAGGCTTATGTAACATGTGAGGAAAATTATGTAGTAGTAGTAGTCTTTACTCTTTAGGATTAGATATTCTGGCCGGTGCCTGACTGTTATCTTTTACTTGGGAGAGTTACTAAGATCTAGATAGTTATACAGCTGCCAGCCATGGAAACCTGTTGTTGTTTTACCTGCTCCTGCTACACGTGCAACCCCGACACCTTTCCTTACCCAAAGATCCCCGTAAACGATATCAATTTTAAGAATGTTAGGTTATTTTTTTATTTTAAAATAATATTTTTCTTATTTCTTTAAAAAATATTTTTGTGTTCTCCACGTTAAAACAATTCAAAAACATTAAAAAAAAAATTCTCAATTTTTTTTATAAATATCGTTTGAAACACAATTCCAAACCAAACAGCTTTTAATCAGATTGATATTCAAACCAAATCAGTTTTAGCCCGTGAATGCCAAATATCAATAAAAAAACAAACAAACTACTAAAAAAGAAGGCAAGTTCATTGAGGCTATAATTGTAAGACCTATATTCTTGGACCAACACAAGCCCGGGGTTCAACCCAAACATAACCTGACTAATCTAGATATTAAAAAAAAAGGTTGCAAGTGAATTTTGTTTTTCCTATCTTTTTTTTTTTGTGACCTACACCTGTATACACCAAGAAGAGTTAGGGTTTTAATCATGATTAGATAATTGAATTATCTATGAATTATAATTGATCTTCAGGGTGTTAGTCGTGCTCAAAATCAATTTCATATGCTGTTTGGAATTATGGGTTGTTGAGTAATAGTTTGTGTTATTATGAAATCTACAGATTTAAAGACTGGCAGATCAAGATTCTAAAAATCACAATCAACTAGTCGAACAATTGGTTGAACTGGCCGGTCAGTTGACTGGTTGCTGTCAGTTGAGCGGTTGGTTGGTTGATGTTAGTCAACCAGTTGGCCTGTGATAATGGTCGACCAGCAGTAGAGTTTTATCGGGTATTTTAAGTTCGATCATTTTGGTTAATGTTTGGGATCAATCGGATGAATCAGTTCGACTTTATAATTACATTTTGGTCTCTAAGCTAAGAGTTTTAATCTTTTATGTTACTTGTTTTGAGTTATTTTTTAATGTTTTCCGTATCCGTTAAGGTTTTGCTGACACTTCTTCTAACGATCTTCAATAAAATAATCTTTAATATGCATGTAATATAAATATTTATGTATGTTGATTGTATAATGAGTATGGATGGCATTGTTTTAGTTTTTGATTCAAAATTTTTGACACCCCACCCACTATTATACAATTTTATTTAACATTTGAATTTTATTTAGGCTGTTTGTTTCTCAGAAACTGGTTTTCAAAAAACCACTTTTCAAACTTTCATGTGTTTGTTTGCCATTAGAACAATTGGTCAACAGAATATACTTTCAAGTCAAAGAAAAATTTGGCTTGATTTCCAAGAAAGTGTTTTCCTTTTATTTTGGACGGAAAACACTTTCCGGAAGTTGTGAAAAATTTAGAAACGTCACATTATTTGCTGATTATATCAAATTTGATCCTCAAACTTTTGATTGCTATATATATTTTGTTTTGAATATTTGTTTTTCAATTTCATCCCTTAGAATTTAATTTTTATATTAATTTTGGTCTTTATTTTTATAATTGTTATTTGCTTTTTCCTTATCATTTTTTAATTGAAATTTTTTATCTATCAAATTTGGTCCTCATTCTTTTGATTGTTACTTATTTTATTTGAAATAATTTATGAAATGTTAATTATTATTATTTTAATTTTTTTATCTTTCAATTTTTAATTTTTTTAAATTTGATCTCTATTGTTTTGATTATTAATTATTTTATTTGAGATAATTTATGAAATTCTATTTTTTTCAATTTATTTCTCATTCAACTTTTTGATTTGTAAGATTTGTTCCTCATGATTTTAATAAACTTGAAAAAAATAAAACATTAATAAGTTATTTTTCAGCTCATTTTCCATGACATAACAAACATTGAAAAGTGTTTTCCAACTTATTTTCCATTACACTACCAATTATCGGAAAATAATTCACTTTCCTGAAATTCACTTTCCAAAAGAAAACTACTTTCCAGCAAACAAACGGGGTCTAAAATAATAAGTATTACAAACTCTTGTTTTGTTTTATTCCACTGATGAAATACTTTAGAAGTTTACAAAACGATGCGAATTTTATATTTTTTTTATGATATGTGTGTTTTGAGGCTTAGCATAGGTAGGGGGTGTCCTTACGACACCGCTCCCGCGTTGCTAGTTATGGACGCAACAATAAATTCATGTTACTACTCACTACAATAAAATTTCACCTGTAACCTCGAAAAAAAATAGCTAGCTTTTGGTTCAGGGATATTTCGGTAGATTTTCACATGGTACATTAGTCATTATTAATTTATTTGGAAGTGTTTTCATAGATTCCATATGTTTATGCATAGTAAAAAGAACAAAAATATCTCTAGAATAAAAAAAAAACTAGCATTGTTGTATAAGGGTGTTTTAGTTTTTTTGTTTTAAATTGTACAATACAATTACATGTTTGTTCTTAGGATCACAAAAATGAGGTCATTTAAATAGGGGTATTGGCATCTTTTCCTTAAGGTTTTTTTGTAATTACTAGTTTGGTTAAGGGTGATGACGTACTTAATAATAATAAGAAGAATAACAATAACGTTGATAATAATACTAATAATGATAACAATAGTGATACTGATAATGACAATGATATTATTTATTAATAATAGTTGTAATAGTAGTAGCTATGATAATAGTAATAATTGTAATGATGATAATAATGATAATGACAATAGTAATAATGATAGTGATAATTCATTATTTAGCGTTTGATTTGTTAATGATTGAGTTTCATCATTTTTCATGTGTGGTATTTCGAGTTTAATAACCTGGGTCACAGGTTTGAAAAGTTAATATAGACCGGCATCTTCTTTTATTTTCTATCTTTTTGTTTTTTTTTCTCAATTTCATTATTCAACATTAGTTTTTTAAAATAAAAAAGGCTCTATAGTTTTCTTAAATTCCTTTTCTATAAGGTTAACTCTATCTCATTACCTAAGCCACGTTTTTTGTGGGTTAACGTGAGTTTTTCTCCCCTTATCACCTAGCTTACATACATCATGCTACCTCAGATTTACTCGATACTGATTTTTTTGTTTGTTTTTTATCCAATTATATACTTTCAATTTTTTTTTCAAGTTATCTTAGCTTTTTTTTAATTTTATTTTGTTCATTTACTACTGTTGTCAATTTTGTTTATCATCTTATTAAAATAAAACTAACTTATTAAGCCCAATCAATGCTACAATTCAAGTAATTTATTTTTTTTTTATTGATTTAAAACACGCTTGCAATATTTAGACATTTTTTTTTCACAGAGAAAAATACGGACCCACAGCATAAAGTGAGCTCATATCTGCTTCAAAACTAATGATCAAATGTTGTTTGTGTACGACGTAGTGTCGCGTTTCATGTACACAAACACAACCAGAATAGCAATAGAAACTCCGGTCTAATGTTTGAGACTTTCTTAATATCTAATTTTAGTGTTTATTTGGGATTGTGGTAAATGTTGTTTTTTAAAATGTTTTTTTCTTTGAAAAATATTAAAATAATATATTTTTTATTTTTTAAAAATTTATTTTTGAAATCGATACATTAAAATGATCTAAAAATATTAAAAAAATTAATTTAAAACTACAATAAATCAAAAAAATTCAAAATCACGGTACAACTACCATTCTAAACACCCCAAAAAATCATAAATATCTAGAGGAGTAAGACAGTGACAAGATAATAATGGGCTTACAATGAAAGTTTTATTCTTGAATTGAAGCTAATCAAAATCTGAAAATCATGAAGAAATAGTAATGAAATTCCGTCCGAGGAACCAATCCTCTCTTCTGAACCCTAGATCCCCAAGTACTGATGAACAGGCAACAAAATTTTCAAGAATCTATACCAACTAGCTAGATGAGCAAGCAAAGGGGTCCAAAGTATCCAAATTCACGTCTTCTGATTTCTTTTCCTATTGTACTGTTCCTAATCATGTCCACATGTATCCAATTAATTATATAGAATAAATCCCCTGTGCAGCGCTGGTGGTCGATGATGAGTTCAAGTTATATTCAATGAGTTGAGTTTAGATTTTTTTTATTATTAATTTTTATTTTGGAATTTTTTATAAATTTATGAAGTTTATTTTGGATTAGCCAAGTCAATTGAGTAATGCCAAAACAACTCTCAAACAGTATAATTCTAATCCCGAGCCAAGCAAGAGGTTGAAATGAGAGATTTTTTTCTATTATTTTTTTTCTTCTTAATTTCATCCTTAGACCTTTTCTTACTAGTTAGCCTGATTGTTTTTTATTTGATTAGATCACATCGAGACAATTCTCACTCGCTTTAATTTTAATCATGAGCTAGGTAAGAGGTGGAAGGGAAGATTTTTTCTATCAATTTTTTTTTTCTTCTTAATTTCATCATCAGATCTTTTTTTTAGTGGTTAGCCTAGTTATTTTTTGACCGACCAAGTTGATTGGGTCATGTCAATACAATTCCAACACAATTAATTTTTAAATTTAAGTTAGACAAGAAGTCGGATCGAAAAATTTCAAGATTGATATGTTAAATGATGTTTAATAACAATATCAAATAATTTTTCACGGTCTAAATATTTTTTGTGATATTTAAGAAAAAGAAGTAATTGGATATATAGCGATCTTTCACATGATTAAGATGGGTTGCGCGTTAGACTGCAAATTAAGAAAAATCGAGAAATAAATCCAACAACATGATGGTGAAATTCCACACTGAGTGGATTAATGAATATTCTATCACTGGATATGCGAACGCAGAAGGGAAGATTGAAGGATAGGAATCCAAGCGAAAGGGTTCATAATCTCCTTCCATAACAACATTTCTTGTTCCTTGAAAGAATAAATGCTCATTAAACAGCGTAGAACAGAGGCATGGAAAGGAGGGAAGATACGTGCACGAAATATCTCACGGAATCCATGGCTACTCTGCATCTTCTTTATTCATTCTCTACTAGCTAGTGTAAGAACCAGTAGCAGCAGCAGCAGCAGCAGCATAGCAATAAAGAATTAGGTTATCAGGATGATCTCACTATTTCAGGATGGTAGCCTCTATCTGCCTCCTAGCTCTGTGTAAGCTTGCTCACACACGCACGCATAATAAAAATCTCTGCAAAGCCAACCATAATGCTCGCTCGCTAACTGCTACAAAAGGCTCGCCCGGCAACTCCTTTTTATCATGGAGATCATTGCTTCAATCCCTCTATGCCTCTAATTTGCTTTATATCACCCCTCTGCGGTCCCGTTTGTTTATATCATCCCAGTAATTTTTCCTTCATTTCAATTAACTTTTTTATTTTTTTATATTATTTTAATATATTTTTAAATAAAAAATACTTTAAAAAATAATATACAGATATAAATGATCTGACATTGCAATGTACCAGCAATTCCTTTAACTTGACTCAATAACTTCAAAATAAAAATCACTCCTTTCTCGTAAAAGTTCCTTTTACCTGTTATTATTGTTAATTATTATTCATTAGCCTCCTCATCTATTTTATCAATTTTTTATAAGATGGCAATTTAAAGACGGACACTTGCAAAGCTATTTCTTAAGAGGAGACCGGAAGTCTCAGCGACGAACTCTCTTCTTTTTTCTATTCGATGATGATTAATATATATATATATATTTAAATGTGCTTGTTTATATGCTTTAGTCCCCGTCTCATTTATAAAAACAATGGTTAAAATTAAAGGTTATCATATTTTGTTTGATTTTTATTAAAATAAAAGAAATCAAAACCGGTTTTTTTTAAAAAACAAAATCGAAACCGAACTGAAACCGGTTCAAACCGACCTGTTTCGGTTCAATTATTTTGGGGCAAAAACCGGCTCAAGCCGGTTTTTGGCTTGGTTTTTTTCCTGTTTGACCCGGTTTTTTCCGGTTTGACTCGGTTTCCTGGTTTTTTCGGTTACAGGCTTATAAAACCAAAATTGAACCAGTTGGTTTTTTTAAAATTCTAATTGGTTTTTTCGGTTTTTTTTCCAGTTTTCTCGGTTTAATAAGTTTTTCGGTTTTTTTACTCACCCTTAATTAAAATAGCTGTCATTGTTCATAAAATTACATGACGTTGTGGATCAACTGTGTATGTTTTAATAATTTATCTTGATTTTTAAAATTTAATTTTAAGCAATTTAATCTTAATTAAAAGTCAATTACTTTTAGTTTCTTAATCAATGGTGAAATTAAAAGAAAATGAATCATAATAAAAAAGATATTAAATATGGGTGGCGTGATTGAGAATTAAAAAAAACATACTTAGATCCTTAAACTTTAAAATTAACATAAATTATATAATTTAGTCCTTTTTATTTTTTTAAAAAATAATTTTAATATAAAAGCATATTTTTATTATTATTTCAGTTCTTTTGTTAAATAGAAAAGGAGAAAGATGGGTGTCAAATTCCAGTAAAAAAAAAAAAATTCACTGCTGAAGCCATGTAATACATACCACCAAAATAAATATTTCTTGTGTTCACGATGTTCTTCCCTGAGATGCGAAGGTCACATAACTAGTGTCTACCGGAGAAGAAGACAAAAAAGGGGTGTAGTAAACACTTTTCCCATGGGGCATTTGATTGAACAATTTGTAGTAATAGAGGGACCCATAAACGTGATGGCCCCTTAAGATTTACTACCTTCCCATCCACACAAAAACACAAGATTAATCGCTGGTTACTCATTTTCCTTTAGAAAAACTTTCAGAAAATTTGCCAGATTGGGAAGCTTTTCAGGTGTCGTTCTGAAGGCCCCCACTGAGCTTTTATGAGGCCAAATCTATCTCCCTTCTTTCCCATTCTCAATCTCTCTCTCTCTCTCTCACGCCCACATTTTCCCATCTCCTTTGGTTTCAGTGCTCCTATAAATTGCATGCCAAAACAAACCATTCCCTTTCGTCCACTCCCAAATCCCAATCAACGACCCTCTTTCCCATTTTTACAACCTCAATACTTTGTGTTTCTCTTTGTGTGTGCGTGTGAAGATGTTGGCAATGGAAGAGCTACTGTGTGAACTAAGTAGTGAAGGGCTAAACGACCAAGGGTTGCCACCAGGGTTTAGATTCCACCCTACAGATGAAGAGCTTATAACCTTTTATTTGGCTTCAAAGGTGTTTAATGGTAGTTTTTGTGGCGTAGAAATTGCTGAGGTTGACCTTAACAGATGTGAACCCTGGGAGCTTCCAGGTATATATATTTACGCCTAGCAAGCTATTACTCACTGCTTGCTGCCGAATCCCTTTATCATTCATTTTTTCTTCATGTCAAGATGCATGGCACCACCAAAAGAAAATGATCGGAATATTCCCTTTAGCTTTAGGTTGTTGCTATGACTTAGCTTGCTTGATACTACACACACACACACACACACACACTCTACTGCAGGTAGTTTCCAAAATTATGTCTCTAGCTAGCTCTTCTTTGCATCTTCTACTTGAAGATGCCTCTCCCATTTCAGGTGAGGCTAGGCTAGCTATAACTAGATCAGTTTAAGCTGGATCATCCGAAAAACATGCCTTATCTTAAAGGGAACCCAATTTCTGACAAACTAGTGTAATTAGCTACGCTTGGAGGGCAAAAAACCAGATTAAGGATCCTGTGTTTGCCAAAAGAATTGGACCTCCACACACATATTGTTACTTCTCTTTATGTTTTGTGATATATATATTTTTAGTACTTATGAATTATGTTGTCATTGTTATGCAGTTGAGTATGATACACTCATAGCCATTAATTAAGTTATTCTCCTCTAGAAACTTTTTAACTTCTGAGAAAATCCCAATTTCATTAATGTGCATTTGAGAAAGGGCAACATGTCTGTGTGTGTGTTAATGCTGTTGTGGTGTTGGTTCTCCTGTTGTTTAATCAGATGTGGCAAAGATGGGAGAAAGAGAATGGTACTTTTTCAGCTTGAGAGACAGGAAGTACCCAACAGGGCTGAGAACAAATCGGGCCACCGGAGCCGGCTACTGGAAGGCCACGGGCAAAGACAGAGAGGTATACAGTGCTTCCACTGGTGCTTTACTTGGCATGAAAAAGACCCTTGTTTTCTACAAAGGGAGAGCTCCTAGAGGTGAAAAAACCAAGTGGGTCATGCACGAGTACCGCCTGGACGGTGACTTCTCCTACCGTCACACTTGTAAGGTAATGTAACGCCGACACCTTTTCCCGCAACAGGTGCTCCGTGGGAATCAAGTTAGCTTGCTACTGTGATATTTTGTTTGATTCTGAGTTGACTTGTTCATCTTAACTGGGATAAGATCATGTCCACGCGGATTAGACAATTTTCACTTCGTTTATTCACCTTTGGAGGGTAGTGCTTGATGTGATTGGTTTGATTAATAAGCTCTGTTCCATTGTCAATGGTTACACTTCCATTTATTGTTCTGTCAGCTGGTTCACAATGTTACCCTTGTATTCAAACTTTATACATACAATTAATGTTGCATTATGCCGTGGCTTTTTCCCCATGATACACTGTTGCGGGCTTATATCAATGGAAGATGGCAAGTAATAAAGTTTATTGTAATTGATTTTTAATATTTTATTCTCATATTCCTTGGAAATGGCTATTGTTTTCAGGATGAATGGGTGATTTGCAGGATATTTCACAAAAAAGGAGAGAAGAAAGACGTGTTTCTCCAAGCAGAACAAGGCTACCACCTCTGGGAAGTCTATTCACCAGCCAATTCAGGTTCATTGCCTCCATTGCTTGATGCATCAGCATCGTTATTTGATCAATGTCAATCCAAGAACAAAGTAATTGATGCCCTCCAAAACGCTTTTCTGATTCCTGAACACCAAGAAAATGACCTCAAAAGCGTACCAAACCCTCTTGTTTCCCAATCCCATGTCCTGTCAATAAATGGCTTGCAGCCCTCCTTTTCACCCACTCCCATCTCTATCAACAGCACAGCCACATCAACCAATAAAAACACGAACACGGACAACAACAACCAGTCACCATCGATGCTCTTCAAGTCCATCCTCTCATATCAAGATTGCACATTGAAGACTGAAGCAAGCTTTTCCCATGATGCTACCTTCGGTGGTGTGGATAGGATCACTCACCCACATCCATACCTAAACAATCCCTTGTTTTTTGAGATGGATTGTAGTAGTAATGTTCTGGGGTTCTCAGGATCTGCTTCTGCTGCAGATACCATAATCCATGACATGTCCACTTCAATTGGTTTTAGCAGAGCCGGCTTGCAGATGATGTTAGATACTCCCATCAGACTGCCTGGAGAATCTTGGCCATTGGATCCTTAACGGAATTTTCAAGGCTCCAACCATCTATACAACATTGTAGTATGTTATCAAGCTCCTCTAAGATGTAGCCTCACCATTGCAATTCGCAAGTTCATCCATGCACGTTTCTATGTAAAGATTGAGGAGTACTTGTAATAATTATTGTCCAAGGATTGCTGTGTTTTCGAGATTTGTTGGCTGCTTGCTTTATGGGGGTATGGAGATTTTCAGCCTTTCAGTGATCAGCAACAGTTTCTGTTTGACATGACGCCATGGATGGGATTGGAGGATGTCCATACATAGAGTACAAGTTGTTTTTTTAAAAAATAATTTATTATTGATGATGGGATTGGGTCCCTCACCCTGCCATGCCTAAAGTACGTAGCTTGGTCCCTATACACAAAAAGTTCTGTTTAAAGGCTGCTATTAAAAAAGTCGATGACAAATGGCATAAGGTGTTGTATGATAATTATATGCCTGTATAGCGATAAATTGGAGAATTAACATCTAAATATAATTAAATGTTGAAATACTAAACCGTAATAATTGATATCAAAATTTACTAAAAAAACAATTAAATATTTGATCAAATATTAAATTATAGTTTAAAAAAGTACAATAGAGATTTTTTTAAAAAATATTTTTCGCTTAAAATTATATTAAAATAATATATATTTTTATTTTTTTAGTTTATTTTTAACATTAATATATTAAAATAATTCAAAAAAATATTCAAAAAAATTTAAAAATATAATTGAACTAAAATAACAAATAACATCGGCTACGTTGTATTGATTTGAAACTCATGGGAGCCTAGCCTTCTATATCATAAATCACCTTTTCCTTGTTCTTCTACTTGTTCTATTTTTATAAAAAAATATTTATTTATTTTTGTTAAAATCTGACCCACACACCAAGCCGGAAGCTTATGCAGGTTTTCATGAAGGATTATTTGAATAAATTAAAATAGAAAATTATTTGAGTTATTTTCATGTTTTAAGCCTAAAAAAGTTTATAAAATCATAATTTTTGTTAATTTGAAATTTTATTTAATTTATGATTTAAAAAATTAAAATATTTATAATTTTATCAAAATTTGAACAGAGTTTTCACTATATAAGAACTATACCCAAAATTTTAT
>Ga0325414_1000198_pt1 | contig 42373 bp, 31 predicted proteins | sample PopdelMetagenome_8_FD_206183 | JGI IMG/M metagenome (GOLD analysis project Ga0325414, IMG submission 206183) | Populus deltoides microbial communities from Bellville, Georgia, United States - Leaf-PdKOR-R3 | ecosystem: Host-associated > Plants > Phyllosphere > Phylloplane/Leaf | place: USA... | reverse complement strand
GACCCTTGGGTTTTGTTTTTAAAACGGATAACCAATCAACTCTTGATCGGTCCTTTCTAAAGGAAGGGGTGTATGTGTAATAAACTTGTTGGCATTGCTTTGCAAAAACAAAGACGTCGTTTACGTTACGGTGTCTAGCTTTTGAGTTGATTTCAATGAGATCATAGTGAGGATCTACTCTGATTCCTCTGTCAGTTGTGTCATACCAATAGCATTTGAATAAAAACACTCTATTATGCTCGCTATGATATTGCAGTTTGATGACCTCCTCCAATCTACCATAGTAGTCAACTTCAAACTCACTAGAAGTTGATCCCTTAATACAAACACCGCAGTTGTATGTCTTTCTTCCATGCTCGTATTCTTCAGTATGAAAGACATATTCATTGACAAAATACCCGTTATAGCACTTGAATTTTCTTTCAGGACCCAGTCTTAGTAAAGACAGTGAAATAACAGCACTACCTCTCATTTGATAAACCTTGTAAATTAAATACAACAATAATCAATAAACGGATATTATGTAAAATTGACATACAATTAATTACATTGCAAGAGATAATGAGTTTGTGATAGGACTTACATGTGTTCTAAACCATGTGGCAAATTGTTCATCTTGTAATTGAAAGATCTGAGATTCGGTCAGTTGTGAGTTATTGGACAGTAAGTATCGTCGATGTTGCTTACAAGGTTGTTCCAAATTATATGAGTTTATAGTATCACAAAACATAAATAAAACACTCTTGACAAAGTTTAAGTCGAACATCTACTTACTTAATAAAGGGTCTCAGCTCATCACAGTTAAATAGGACATAATTTTGTGCTTGTCTGAACTCTATTTCAGACAAATATCTTCCCCTCACGACATTTTTAGGTGTGGGTCGTCTAGGATTGGAGAATATTGACAAGTTCCCACTTGAAGGCACTTTACCACCATCATCATATCGTAGAACACGGTTGATCCTCATTCTCAAATGAGGTTTGAAATAGTATGAGATAAATGTTGAGATCTCCTCAACAATATAGGCCTCACATATTGACGCCTCAACATGCGCCTTGTTCTTAACCTTTTTTTTAAGATTGAACAAGTACCTCAAACGGTAAATTTACGGGTAGATGCTCCATTGAGTCAAAAAATGATGGAGGGAATATCATCTCAAGTTTGTATATTGTCTCTATGATATTCTTTTCAAGCCTTTCAATATGATCAACATTCAACTTACTGGAGCATATATCTCTGAAGAAATGACTGATCTCCGTTAGTGCATCCCATATCTCCTTTGGCAACAAATCACGAAAAGCAAATGGGATGAGTGTTTGCATAAACACATGGCAGTCATGACTCTTCATTCCATATAATCTGCATTCCTACATGTTAACCAGCCTTGATATGTTCGAGGCATGTCCATCGGGGAAACGCAGACTCTTAAGCCATTTGTAGACTAGTAGTTGTGCGTTTTTCTCTAGCACGAAGCTTGCTCTTGGTTTTGCGACCTATGACCCGTCACAAACCAACTCCATATTTTTACGGTTACAGAACAACGCTACATCCAATCTAGACTTGATGCTGTCCTTTGTCTTCCCCTTTACATCCATGACGGTGTTGAAAATGTTCTCAAAGACGTTCTTTTCAATGTGCATGACGTCAAGGTTATGGCAGAGAAGATTGGTCTTCCGATAAGGAAGCTCCCAAAAGATACTTCGCTTCACCCAATTATAGGTCAAACCAAAACCAGGAAACTTCTACTTACCTGATTGGAGACCAAACACAATGTCATCGTACTCTGACACAACATCAAACAATTCTTCACCGGAAAGACACGAGGGTGCAACATCCTTTTCAACTCTGCCAACAAATAAATCATTTTTGTTCTTTCTATACTTGTGATTCGGCGGCAACAAATGACGGTGACAGTCAAAAAAAGAAGCTTTACCCCCGTTTGTTAGCGTGAATGCCTTGTTGTTCTCCATACAGTATGGACATGCTAGCTTTCCATACATGCTCCAACCAGAAACCATTCCATAAGCTGGGAAATCATTGATAGTCCACATCAAAGTCGCTCTCATAACAAAATTTTGTTTCCTCGAGATGTCATAAGTCAAAGATCCAGAGGACCACAATTGCGTCAACTCATCAATCAACGGATGAAGACAAACATCTATATTCCGGCCCGGACTGCTCGGACTTGGTATGACCATAGATAAAAACATGAACTCCGGCCTCATACACATCCCCGGTGACAGGTTATAAACCGTCAGTATGACCGGCCAGCAAGAATAAGGAGCAACAAATGACCCGTATGAGTTGAATCCGTCTGTACATAACCCAAGACGCACGTTCCTTGATTCAGCTGAAAAGTGAGGATGCACACTGTTAAAGTGTTTCCATGCTTCACCGTCAGAAGGATGAACCATCACTCCATCAACTGCATGGTGTGATTGGTGCCATGTTATGTGCTCAGCAGTCCTTGGTGACATGAATAACCTCTGCAGTCTAGGTGTGATTGGGAAGTATCTAAGTTTTTTATATGCCACGAGAGTCTTCCCTCTATCAGTTCTGGGTTTGTAACGGGAATGCCTGCATGTCATGCACTCGGTCATCTTAGCATTTTCAAGGTAGTATAACATGCAGAAGTTAGGGCATATATCAATTTTCTGGTATCCTAAACCGAGGGGTTTCATCATGGACTTGGTAGCATAGAAGTTCTCTTTCAGATTGTTCTCTTCAGGTAAAATGCTTCTCGCCCATTCAATAATCTTGTCATAACCAGCCTCACTCAACCCGTGATCTGACTTGATGGTGAACACATGTGCTACGGCTGATAATTTATTGTGGTTCGTGCAACCATCCCATAATGGTTCATCAGAATCTTTCAACAGATCAAAAAACCTTGCTGCATCTGCATTAGGTTCTTCTTCTATGATTGGACATTCCCTGACATTACCTTCACTCATTCTCATTGCATCCATAACCATATTCCTGTAAGGATTACTGTTCTCATTTCCAACTTCATGCATGTTGCTAGCACTAGAATTTGACCTAACCACCTGTTCTTCCATGCTATCATCAGGAACAAATAGTTCTTCATGTGCATACCAACACAGGTAATCCTCCATGAACCCTTTGGTTAGAAGATGCATCATTACAACATCTTGATACAGAAACTTTAAATTTTTACACTTCCTGCATGGACACCTAATACCGCCATCAGTAAAATTCCTCGGAATAGATGTTGCGAAATTAATAAAACCCTTGACACTGTTACAATAATCCATCCTCCGCAATCCTTGGGGTGAGTTCCGATACATCCATGAATGATCATCCATGACTTCTATTGAACCTCTATAAAACATAACAAAAATATTGGTTTTCCTCGACATTATCAAACAAACTAAAACAACAGTTATGTTAAATATTCATTATCAATTATCAACTATCAACGTTCATACATACAAATTTATACATATATAAATTTATAGAAATCACAACTTTGAAATAGAATTGATAATAATTAAAAAAGACCCGTTAAACTCGCTATTAATTATTTATTTCATCACAACACATTTAATTCGGTGTAATTCAAACAAAATTTCAACAATTTACAAACAAATATAATTTGACAAAATCTAAAACAAACTATAACAACTACGAAATTATACATTCATACTACAAGTTTCTTTGACAAATAACAATCAAACAAGTACATACGTTAACAAAATACATATACTAAAAAAACAATAAAATTCATATTTAAATGTTAAAACTAAAAAGAATAGATTTACTTACAAAAAAAGATAAAATCCACAAGAAATGGATATTGTGACCACGTAAAAGGTATAAGAAACTTGAGTGCTTGTGTTGAAAATAGTGGAGAGTTCGGATAGGTGGTTGGCTGCAGTTTGGGAGGGGAGAGGTGGGATGGGAAAGAAGAAGAAGGAGAAACAGAGGAGAGTGTCAGTAGAGGGAGTGTATATAATGGTTTTTACCGATGGACTCACCGACGGAATGTATCCGTCGGTGATTCCATCGGTGATTCCGTCAGTGACAGTGCCATGTCACTGTATGGCTATCTCAGCTTGAATCCCTCAGTCATTCCATCGGTAAAATCGTCTGAACAAACTCCACGTCACCACGCCGTTGCATCTTTCCAAACAAAATGTATAGTCCGTCGGAGATACGGTCGGTATTTAACGACGGAATATTACAGTCGGTATATACCGACCGTATCTTCGATGGAGTTAGTCCGTTGGTATATACCGTCAGATTTTGAGACGGAATTTAGTCCGTCGGTAATTCCGTTGGTAATTCCGTTGGTTTTCTCTGGTTTTTTGGTAGTGATCGAGGACAAAACCATCACCAAGAGTTTATTATTATTGACTTTGGATTATAATTGAATGTTCAAAATACTTAGTAAATTGAAAAATAAGGAACGCAAACATTGCTTATGAACAACTGTTGTCAGCCAATCATTAGAGCCAATTTTATGAATTTGTGCTGGGCATAAATGAGAATATCTGATCATGTGATTAAAGAAAACAAAAGCTTCCCTTCTTTTGGACTAATGCTGTTTCTACCGGTCAGGAATCAAGTCAGGTCCAAAAGAAGAGGTAGCAAAAACACTAAACCTTCTCGAAAGCCAATTATGAAAGAAGATTCAGGGTATTTTATCTCGGATTCCTTCTGTTCTCTAATCAGAATAATCTCAGTTTAATTATGTGAAGATATTGCAGTTTTTGGGCACTTCATCCCTCTGCCCAACAGTTTCATCCCCACTTTCTAATTAATGGAAATAAGCACAATTGGGATGAGGATTTCAACTGCACTCGACTTTTTTTTTGCTTCTGGCCCTTCTTAATCCCAGAGCCCTTCTTAACAGTAATATTAAGAACAGCAAGCAATTGTTTTCTCGGCATTGGATAACCTCAAGCAATGTTTGTTCAGGAACAGCAAGCAACTGTTGTCTCGGAACCTCATATGTAAACAAAAGGGAAACTTAAACCAAATGAAAATCCTTAACAGAATTACCGAATCCCAGTCCAATCACAGGTGAAAAAAAATAGAAGGCAATCTCTGAGCCAAGCCACCGCAAGGTATTCCAAGCTTATTTTACAGAATATTAACTCACCCCAGTACATTTGAATAACGATCCAGTACTTAGTGGCACGAAGGTTCTCTCCAGTGCCAAGTTCAATTATTGTAAAATTGATTCCTTCCAACTTGTTTCCTAGAATCGATGAGACTTAAATTGATTCCTTCCAACTTGATTCTCTTCGAAACTAGATGTCTTTCTTACTCTAGTTAACTTCGTGACATAATCAATGTGACGCGACCTGACCACCTCATCCTAACAAAAAATCTATTTACATCTCAAATCCAAGTAAACAAGTTGCTTGCATTAAACCCCAATATTGAAGGAATAATAGAGAATCGAATTTTGGTAAAAAAGTTGCCTCAGATTCTATTCTTTGACATAGACAAATTGACCATATAATAATCATAAATATAATTGTGTATGAAAATTAACAATAGCAATAACAATAACAACAATTTTAGGAAGTTTTTTTTCAACCAACAAAACTTAAACAAAAAAGAATCTGGTGCACTAGGTGCACACAAGTCTAAGCCTGGGAAGGATATGGGAGAAGTAGTCTGTAACAGACCCGACTTTACGATTTGATCAACATTAAAAGATCCCAATATATACTCTTAATTTGAGGGTAATTTGTTTTTATAAAGAATTCTACTAAAATTTCAGCAGAATTTTGTTTGTATTTAGGACATCTCAGGTTATTGACTACTATCAATTTACTCAATCAACTCATCAATATTCAACATCTCATACAATCCACACAATATATATAAATATATATCCTAGAAATAAGTTCAATATGAACATAGCCCACCAATCATATTATAAAATTTAAAAGAAAAAGGGATGCTAACATGTAAAGAGATAATTTAAACCATGATAAGTATTCTTAAAAATTTCAAAGGGTTAGTTACGGGATAACTAATGTACTACATACTGAGCTACGACTTTTATAAATACATCAAGGTTTACACAAAAGCATACTGCATAATCGCAATAATTCCATTATGCTTAAGTTAAATTTTTACATGAGCTTAACAAAGTGAAATCCTAAACTAATGATCTCCCTAGATATTTGATGAACCTGTTACACAAACAACCTAGTAAGCATACCATTATATTGAAAAAAAAAATATACATATGATCATGTAATGTATACAAATGAAGTATGATTTTTCTATCGAATCCATAGGAATTCTAACAATCAACTTATAATTTGCTTGTAAACCATTTAACAATTAAAAGTCATTTGCATATCCTTAATTTGAATACTCTTATTTACTTGCATGAATCGAGTGACTTTGCATAGTCCAACCTGGATATTTTTAGGCAATTATATTTATCAATTTCCCCCAAGTCATTCAAACATGGATACCCTTTACAAATCGAGTCTTATTGATCATTCCTAGGCGTCCCAGCACGGACATTATTAGCCAAAGCTAATCTTGTAATTTATTTCCCAGCAATCCTATCACGGATGTCATTAGCCGAAGCTAATCTTGTTAATATGCTAGACTTTATTTCCATTAAACATGGCATTTATTGTATTTGCATTCACCAGAAGAACATTAAATTGCATAGGTGCAAAGAGGAGGGAAAATCATGCACCTGTTTTGCTTGCATTGTGGCCTCCCCCAGTAGAAGATCAAATCATGGTCGTTCTTCCTGAATCACAAGGAAATCTTTGGTCATGATTCCTTCAAACCGAATGTTATAGAGAATCCATATTCATTCATTACACATATGTTACTTTCTATGCATGTCCATTTCCTCATCATAACATACATACACATATCATGTATAGTTTTTAGAATTAGTATATCAACGTGCAAGTGTCCGCACTACTCAGTTCATATATATATATATATATATATATATATATATAGAGAGAGAGAGAGAGAGAGAGAGAGAGAGAGAGAGTATTCATGTGAAAGTCTAACTATTACTATTTTATTTGTTACTGTCTTAGACCTCAATTGTTACTATTTCATCAACTATTATTATTCCATCTGTTATTGTCTTAGACCTCAACTGTTACTGTCTCATTTGTTATTGTCTTAAACCTCAACCGTTATTGTTTGATCTATTACTGTCTTCGACCTCAACTGTTATTGTTTCATCTATTATTGTCTTAGACCTCAACTGTTACTGTTTCATCTTTTGTATCAATCCCATTGCATTCATGGATTTTAGCCACCAATTTAACATCTCTCATGAATTATTAACATCTTATAACTCCATTACATACAAAATCTAATAAGGACTAGCAATTAACTATATTCCTCATCAGACATCTCCATGAAATTTAAGAAGTTGTAAAGAGATATTCAAAAGAATAATTCTACTACCTACATTATTCATCAATTTACATCATGGAGTATAAAGCATTAACAGAGTAGCATAAAACAAGATTGAAAGACTCTCATCATTGGCCGACCACTAGCTCTATTTAATTATCAAAAAAAATTTACTTTAACTACAATAATTTAATCACTTTACTCTAACTTTCACATTATTCCCCATGACAATTTACAGTAAATTTTTATTTCCCCCAAATGCATTCAAGAACCCTAACTTTCTAAATTTAAAAAATTCAATCAATTAAGTATTGTAAGCCATTAAAATCATATCAAAAGTCTTTAGAATGCCTTACCAAGCAAGTAATTAAACTTTAAACACTACCCAATTCAAGCTTCTAACTCCTTTTCTTTTGTAATCTTTGTCGCATGTCACCCGCGCGACGTCTGTTTTGGTGATTTTTTCTTTTGTTTGATTGATTTGTTGTTTCATTGGGAGTCGCCACCTGGTATTTAATTGAGGGCTACTAGGAAACTTGGGTGTACTGGTCTTGTCAGAGATTCACGGGTAAGGGACTAGTTGTGGTTAGGAAAGGTATTAGCACCCCTAACGCACCCTACCTGAGGTAAGCTGCTTTGTGACTTTGATGTGTTAAAGAAGTTTTAAAAATTTTGTTTTTTTTCATCGGATATTAAAAATATGACTTACGTGTAAGTTCATAATTCTTGACCGTGAACAAATCAATATATTAAATTCTTCTTTATTCCTTGCAATTTTATTATAAGAAAACATTCATAAAAAAAAAAACAACACATACACTTTCACTATATTTTTCTTTTTTCTTTTTCTTTTTTTTTTACTTCCAAACTACAAATTATAAAAAATTCAAAACTAAACAAAAATTACATTAAAAAATTTATAATTTACAAAATAGCCCTTAAAACTCCAGGAATTGCACGGAAGACCTTCTGGAATTGAGGAATAGTGACGGCGTGTTGTTCCACGCCGCCGATGAAGGTGGAAAAACTGGTGGATCAGTAACGTCTTCCTCTTCTCTATCTCCCTATGTCGGTGGTGACCTGCAAAACAACCGAAAACACCACATACAGTTGATTTTAATTTTTTTCTGTGTCTTCAATCGGTTTTTCTTTCTTTTCTTCTTCGTTTTGGATTTGCTTCCCTCTCTACAGATTTGTTCTTTTGTTTTTTTCCGAGTCTTCTCTATTTTAGGTGGCCGGCTGTATAACCAAGAGGTTGTCGGTGACTGTGCTTCTGTTGTGTCTGGCCGGCAGAGATGGAGGAGAATGAAGTGGTCTGATCGTCGGCTTCAGTGGCTTTGCTACTGCGGAGATGGGAGAGGTTGCTGGCGGTGTTGAGGCGGAGGAATAGACAGATCGGTGGGTATCGGTGTGGCGGTAATGAAGGGGGGTTGCAATCAGGGAGATGGAGGGGAGAGTGTGCGGCTGTTGTGGTTTTGGAGAAGAAATCAAAAACTCAAAAGGAGGGGGGGCGAGAGATCGTGCTTAGGGGAAAAATGAAAAGGGGCAGAGGTTGGAGAGAGCGGTATCTCTGTCTTGGCTCTCGAGTAGAGAAGGTAGAGGGGTGGTTTGCTGGCTTTGTTTCTTTGGTTTTGGTCTGGGAAGAGAGAGTTTGTGAAGGCTGGTTTGCAGAGATGGAAGGTCAAGTGGTGGTGGCTCTGGCGAAGAAGAAGATAGGGCGGCTGTGGTTTGGAGATGAGAGGCTGTGAGCGGGGAAGATGAAGATGGTCGGGGGGGAGCGGCCAAGGAAGAAGAAAAATCAAAAACCAGTGGGGGGCGACAGCTGCTATTTTTGTTTTGCCAAGTGGGGAGCACGACCGTTTGGTTAGAGATAGGTTTAGGTTTAGAGTTTCTTGTGTTCCCTATAAATGTGTAAAATTGCCCCCCCTTTTTTGTGTGTGTTGAGGGCTACTATTTATAGGAAAAATATTATTTGGTCCCTCAACTTCTTTCTTTTTCTGTAAATTTGATTTTTCTTAATTTTTTGTATTTTTTTGAAAACGAGCAATATCAACGTCGACTCAATGAGAAAAATCAATGATTTTAAAAATGATGCGTAAAAAGTCGAACGCGTTCAAATGACCTTTGAAAAATTAAATTCTTTTGAGACGATGCTGAAAATGCTAAAAATGATACAAATATATTAAAAAACATATTTTTTTGGATTTTCGTTGTTTTTCACTATTTTTTGATTTTTCAAAATTTTTATCAAATAAGTGGGTCAAAAATAGGGTAACAACAATCTTGGTTGAACTTCCCTTCTCCTTTTCTAATTCACCTTCACTATAATTTTTATTCCTTCCAATTAACGCTCACTAAGCTTGGTTAATGTTCCCTCAAGATCTCCTCTTAAGATTTTATGTTTCCTTTACCATTTATCTCTCTCACATTTAAATAGTAGTTTCCCCTCTTTCTTGTTCCTTTTTTTTTCTTCTTGCCCGAGCACACACACATGACCATTTATATTTATGTATTAACTTTTTACTAAATTTCCTCTATATCCCAAATAGTAAATTTCTTGGATCCTGGTATTTGTCTATATAAACTTTTTACCCAGGTGAAATCGAATTTCAATTAGTTACATGTTGATAATATTATTTTCAGGTAACTCACTCCCAGCAATATTTTATTCACTTTTCTGTATTTATTATTATTATTATTATTATTTGTACTTGGTTTATTCTAATGATTATTTGGTACTTCTAATAAATCTATTCTATAAGCACTTAGATTGCTTTTCTACTTAATTTTCAACTGGGGTTTACACAATCTATATACTATAAATAAAAATCTAGAGGGATAGATCTAGAAAGTTGCTTTAATTGTTTCAATCTATATATATAGATAAAATGTTGAAACAATTTAGCAGCTTTATCTTTTTTGTGGGTTGTTGTTGCTATCTTGCTCGGGGTTTTAGCTAGAACTAGGTGTTGTTGTTGATGATTTCAAGGTTGTTATGTGGTGGTTCTGTTTTTAGGTGTTGAAGATTGATTTCTAAGAAGCCTATGGCTAGTTCTAGCCAATGGTAAAGACCGGTCTAGTTCTCCACCATATCATTCATTCTCTTCCATTTTTTTTGGCAAATCAGAGTAGGAATAAGAAGGGGGTGATGCTTCAAGATTGAGCTTTTAGATTAACCGAGTTGAAACCAATAGTTTAGTTCTCGTTAAATGGGATTGTCGGATTGGGATCTCAAGTTGACCGAGCTAAGGACAAAGATCAAGGTTCTGGTTAGAAGGGGGTCTCGAAATTGAGATTTTAGGTTAACCGAGTTAAAGGCAATATTTTGATTCTGGTTAAAGGGAATTACTTGATTAAAAAGAGTCATTAGATTGAGATTTCAGGTTAACCAAACTAAAGGTCTCGGGTTGATCGAGCTAAAGACAAAGACCAAGGTTCTAGTTAAAGGGGGTCTCTAGATTTAGATTCTAGGTTAACTGAGCTTAAGGCAATATTTTGGTTCTGGTTAAAAATGAATCATTAGATTGGGATTTTAGGTTGGTTGAGCTAAAGACAAAGACCAAGGATTTGGTTAAATAGAGTCTGTAGATTGAGATTTTAGGTTAATTGAGCTTAAGGCAATATTTTGGTTATGATTAAAAGGAATTGTCAGATTAAGATTTCAGATTGGTCGAGCTTAAGACAAAGACCAAGGTTCTGGTTAAAAGGAGTCTCTAGATTGAGATTTCAGGTTAACCGAGTTGAAGAAGATATTTTGATTCTAGTTAAAGGGAATCGCCAAATTGGGAATTCAAGTTGGCCAAGCTAAAGAAAAAGAGTAAGGTTGTGGTTAAAGGGGGTCTCTTGATTGAGATTTCAGGTTAACCAAGCTGAAGGTGACATTTTAGTTCTAGTTAAAGGGAATAACCAGATTGAGATCTCAAGTTGACCGAGCTAAAGACAAAGATCAAGGTTTTGGTTAAAAGGGGCTTGTAGATTGAGATTTTAGATTAACCACTACAAGATTTAACAGTTTTACTGACGGAATTTTTCCGTCGGCGTAAGACACATATTCCGTCGGTAATTAATTTACCGACGGAATCACCGACGGAAATGCTCCGTTGGTGAATCTTTCGTCGGTAATTTTTTATCCATCGATAAATCCGTTGGTAATAAAAAAATAAATTTATTCGCTTCATTTCGTCGGTATATCCCTCGGTAATAATATTTTTTTATTACCAACGGATTTACCGTTGGAATTTCCGATGGAATTTCCATCAGTAATTCCATCGGTAATTATTTAAAAACATTTTAAAAAAATTCATTTTATAAAATTATAAAATAATTAAATTAACATAAATTAACACTGTATAGTATATACTCAAAATGCTTGGAAAAAAGAATAAGAAAATCAACTCAAACAAATTTGCAACAAATAAATTCAACTAAAAAAATTCATATGAAAAAAATGAAGTTGCAATTGCTAAAAATTTAAAAATCCTATAAATAAATCTACTAAAAATTGATCTTATATGAAAAAAAATCTCACAACAACATTTATAAAATTATTAAGAACAAAATCTATTAAAAATAAAATAAAAAACAAATATAGTGAAAAAAATCATGAAAAAAGAAGAAAAAAGAAAAATATTACCTTAATATAGTTGCAAGTAAAGCTAAGGAGAGAAAAAAATTTTCGTTAAGCATATTAATTAAAAACAAAACTAAGAGGATAAAAGAAGAAAGAAGAAGACATACCCAAGCATGGAGGTAAAGAGAAGGAGATGAGGAGAGAAAAGAAGAGAAAGAAATAGATAAGAAATGATGTTTTTTACATATAGTGAAGAAGAAGAAGAAGAAGAAGACATACCTTAATGATGTTTTTTACATATGGTGAAGAAGAAGAATAAGAAATGGGTCTGTCTCTTGTGAAATAAGGGGATTCAGGCTTTTTATTGGGGCGCGTTACCGACGGATAATTGAATATTAATAATTTTTAATTATTTCGTCGGTAATTCCATCGGTAATATTTAATTTAAATTTTCAATTTCGTAAAAAATTTTTAGAAACCGCCAAAAAATTACCGATGATTTTTCAATTCGTCGGTGATTCCATCTGTAATATTTAAATGAAAATTTTAAATTAATTGATTTTTTTTCAGAAAACCACCAAATAGCACCAACGACTTTTCAATCCGTTGGTGATTTTGTCCGTAAAGAACAACAATTAACAGTGCAATTGGAAAGTGAACAGTTCTGGAGCTCTCTGGAAAATACCGACGGAAAATTCCATTGGCGATTCCCTTTGTAATTGACATGATGAAAAGTGTTCACAGTTTACCAACAAATTTACCGACGGAATTTATTCCATCGGTAATTTCGTTAGTAAAAATGACACGTCATTATTTTTTTTTGCTTTGTTTTAAATTTTTTTCCCACGGTAATTCCCTCGGTATATACCGAGGGAATATTTCCATTGGTAAAATCCCTCAAAAATTTACCGACGAAAATATTCCCTCGGTATTTTCGTTTGTATTTATCAATTTTCTGGTAGTGAACCGAGCTAAAAAAAATCGTCATATTGGGATTTTAGATTGACAAAGCTAAAGACAAAGACTAAGGTTCTGGTTAAAGTGAATCGCCAGATTCAAATTTCAGGTTAGCCGAGCTACCGATTGTTTTACAAATGGAAAATACAGTCCCAAAAAAATTACCCGTTGGAAATATGCCAACAAAATTATTCTGTCGGCATATGTCCGTTGCTGATTATGGCATATGCATTAAATTTTTTTCAACTCTCTGGAACATACAAACAGATTGTGTTTGTCGGTATCCCCATCGGCAAATCACTGACGGAATTATTCCGTCAATGATTGTTGCATATGTAATACATTTTTTTCATCTCTCTAAAAATACCAACGGATTGAGCCATCAGTAACTTCTCCTGTAATATTTGAAAAATATTTTTTAAAATAACATTGTATAGAATAATTAATATAAAGTTGTATAGGATAATTAAAAAAAAAGAAAATAATTAAAGAAATAAAATTATATAAAATTGAAATATGTACAAATAAAATTGTATAATATAAAATCCAAATATTCACTACAATTTTATTTGTGCAAATAAAAATTAAACTAGAACAATGTTGACGCTGGAGGATGAGGAGGAGGTTGGTCATTCTCAGGACCATATGGTCAAAAAAGGGGTGCACATGTACCACCCATCAACGATCTCATGTCCATTACCATTTGGCGAAGTTCATAATTCACCGAGAGTCGCTCATATTTTCGGTGATATGAGTTGTGTGTTGTTGCAAGACCACGAACTCCTGAGACTGGGTGCTCGATGTTGCTACCCAATTTTTGACCCATGTTTTGATATTTTTTCAGAAAAATCCAAAAATAGAGAAAAACATTGAAAATCCAAAAAAATACTTTTTTAATATATTTGCATCATTTTAGAAGTTTTAGCATCGTCTCAAAAGAATTTAAATTTTCAAAGATCATGGGAACGCATTTGACTTTTAACGCGTTATTTTTAAAAATCATTGATTTTCCTCATTGAGTCGATGTTGATATTGCTTGTTTTCAAAAAATATAAAAAAATAAGAAAAATCAAAATTTACAAAAAGACAGAAGTTGAGAGATCAAGTTTGAAAACCTAGCAACATTTTTGCCTATAAATACTGGTCTTCAACACACACAAAGAGGGAGGGCAATTTTAAAAAAAAACACAAAAAAAGAAACCTAAACCTCAACCAAGCTAACCAAACAACCACTCTTCCCGGTTTGAATTTTTCGAAACAGTGCCGCCGCCCCCCGGGCTCCTTGGCTTTTGCCCTCCTAGAACCAGAGAGCCAAGGACCCCCCCACGCCATTTTCAGATCTTCCCCTTCTCCCCTATCAGCTGCTCATCCTTCAGAAACCTGTCTCTAACAAAAGAGCCGACCAGGCCTTTTCTCCTTCAACCTACCTCAGCAGTGGCAGTTTCTGCCCACACAAGATAGCCCCTCACCTCCTCTCTCTTTCCCCGATCTTCACTCATCAACCGGCCATAGACCAACAACAGCCACGAATCAGCTCCCCCTTCCACAGATCCTCCCTCTCAGCTGCTCCCTCTGCTCTTCGCAACTCCTGAACCTGCCTCCATCTCCCTCACGAGTTCGCCTCTCTCTCAGCCGACCCATCGACCAACTCTTCTTTGCACTGACCGGCCACCAGCATCTGCACGGAGCCATCAGCACCGTCCACACCGCCAGCCACACCTGGAGAACCCCACAACAGCAGCCGAGCTTCTCCACCACAGAGCCGTCCCCATCATCTCCTCAGCAGCGACGGCCTCCACAGATGCAAGCCTCCGCCTTCCAGCTTCTTCACCGGCCAACAGCAGTCCTTCTTCCTCCAGCGGCCACATTTCCAACCAAGAATCGACGGCCAGAGCTACAACCAGCAGAGAACAACGAAGCAGAGAAGAAGGCGAAACCAAGAACAAAGCAGATCCGGAACGGAAACAAACAGATCCGTGAATCAGAAAGAAACCAACTGCCTTGTGTATTTTTTGGGTTTTTGCAGGTGACGGTGACTCTCACCGCCGGCGTAGGAAGACAGAGGGGAAGAAGTCGATCCAGATCCCCCCTGTATCTGGAGTTTCTTGCGGCGGCGCGTGAACCCATGCGCCGCCAGTGACGGTGGCGCGTGGGAAGACACGCCGCCACTGTTCCTGCTGTCCTTTGGCTTCACAGAACTGGTCCCAGCACTGTTATGGATTTTTTGAATGGTTGTTTTGTAATTTTAGAATTGTTTAATGTAATATTTGTTTAGTTTTGAGTTTTTGTAATTTGTATTTTGTAAACATGAAAAAAAGAGAGAAAGAAAAGAAAAGAAAAGAAAAAAAATATAGTGAAAGTGTATGTGTGTGTTTGTATGTTTTTTATGGATGTTTTTATTTATGATAAAATTGCAAAGATTAAAGAAGAATTTAATATTTTGATTGGATCACGGTCAAGAATTATTAATTTATACATAAGTTGTATTTCTAATATCCGATGAAAAGACAAAATTTTAGAACTTCTTTAATACGTCAAAATCACGAAGCAGCTTACCTCAGGTAGGGTGCGTTAGGGGTGCTAATACCTTCCCTAATCACAACCAGTCCCTTACCCGCGAATCTCTGGCAAGACCAATACATCCGGTTTCCTAGTAGCCTTCAATAAATTACTAGGTGGCGACTCCAACAAACCAATCAACGCAACAACACAACGAAAAAAATTGCCAGCCAACGCCGCGTGGATTTTCTCATGTGCGACATTCGATACTGATTGGGAGCTCCCAACAGTTGAGATACTACAAGTCGCCCACAAGTTCTCGATCGTAATGTTGGAGAGACTATACACCTGATTTCTATCAGGTCCACCAGATGATGCTGCCTCCATCCACAAATCTGGATCGAAATCTAGGTGGGTCGAAAGATCATCCCCGTATCTCTCCCTTAACCAGCTATTATGTCTCCTGAAAATTAAAAAAGTCATCATCAAATTCAATTCAAGAACATAGTAACTTACGAAAGAAAATGGTTGAATGAACATACCACGAAGTGTTGAGCGCAATTGTCAACGAACTGTTGCACCCCCTTCTGGCGGTCTTCACTTCGCATGTGCGTCTCCACAAAAAGCTCATTGGCCTTGGCTCACGTTCAAGAGACGTAGCCTGTAAGAAAAAAAATGTTGCAAGTTAAATATATTTATAAATAACAACAAATTAATTAAAGATAGATGTTATTAAAATTTATCTTACCATCTGCTTCGCATGTGCAATGAACGAAACGAAGTCGCTGGTATGCGTGGAAACCGAACCATGAATTTCCTAGTTCCATTTCTCAACACCAGACTGTGAGTGTCGTGTGAATCACTCAGACGTCATGTGCTGAATATATTATACCCATATATCCTCCGGGATGTATGGCGGCCTAAAATCCCTCCAAAATGCCACGTCATTCTAGCCTGGTAGAGTGTTATCTCTAGTGTATTTTTTAGCTTTTTTTTGTGCTTCATACCAAAATTCATGCAACCTACATGATACAAATGTATTTTATATGAGTTAATGACAAATTACATTTTAATATATAATATTTTTTAAAAAATATATCATATTATTTTCAATGTTACCTAGTTATAGTGTGATTCTCCGTACCCTCCTCACAACATTGTCATTTGTGCTATCCCACTCAAATTTGTTCTTTGTATAAATAATTTATTAAAAATAAATCAATAATTTCAATATAACATAAAAAATAGTTAAAATTTTAAGTTAATGTTAACCTCAAATCTTGTAAACCATGCATCGATATAAGATTTTCAATCATGATGTCTGGAAACTTGACTCTATTGAAACAATGAAATCCCCATCGACGATTCAAACGCCGATATTATTACTCGGGCGGCCTTAATGTCTGTGAACCTAAAAATTGATAAAATTAATGAAATATCAATTAGTAGTTCACAAATTGTTAAACACAAACCAACTCAAATCAAAAGAAACTTACATTGAAAGGTTGTCCTTCCAATATGCCTCATACTTGCAGAAGAATTGACTCAGCCGTGAAGGGACACCGCCTCTACATTGTGGAACCGCGCTGGAAGAGGCAGCATCATGAGTCAATGCAGGTGCCTCCTCTTGGTCAGCACCTAATGACATGTCATCATCGCTGCTAGAAGAACTAGTTGTGATAATCTGCTCACGATGTGTAATTGATTTTGTTCTCTACATCTACACAAATTTGATGCATATTTGCATAATCAAATTCAATTTTTTTAATTGTATTACACTTTCGTGTTCTAATAATTAGTCAGAATGAATGATCTTCTTCTTCTCCTTCAATTGAATCGTCATCAGCTTCATCGCAATCTTCAACGTTGATAACATTACTATCATCATCTTCATTGGCTTGTGCTTGTTCGCTCGAGCTTGGAACAACATTCAACTCCTCAGCATCAACATCAAAAAGACTATTATCGAAGATGCGAAAATTGAAATTTTCTTCGAAGTTAGTTAATGGAGTAACTCGATATGGTTCAACCAACTTACTAACTTCAAAGACATCATCTCCCACGCTTATATCTTCGTTCTCATCCTGAGCGACGTCAACACGACCCCTAGGTTTTGTTTTTTAAAAGGATAGTCAATCAACTCTTGAACGATCATTTCTAAAGGAAGGGGTGTATGTGTAATAAAATTGTTGGCATTGCTTGGCAAAAACAAAGACATCGTTTACAGTGTGGAGTCTAGCTTTTGAGTTAATTTTGACCAGACCGTAGTGGGGATCTCCTTTGATTCCTCTGTCAGTGGTGTCATACCAATAATATTTAAATAAAAACACTCTATTATTCTTGATATGGAATTGCAATTCAACGACCTCTTTTAATGTACCATAATAGTCAATTTCAAACTCATATTGTTATATGTCTTTCTTTCATGACCGTATTCTTCAGTATGAAACACATATCCATTGAAAAAATACTCGTTGAAGCACTTCACTTTTCTTTTAGGACCCAAGCTTAGTAAAGACAATGAAGCACTAGCATTCCTTTCCATTTGATAAACCTTGTACATCAAGTGCAACAATGAACAGTAAAAGAGAATTCTATAACGAAATTAAGTACAATGATAGATAATGAGTTTGTGGTAGTACTTACATGTGTTTTGAACAACGTGGTAAATTCTTTGTTTGTAATCAAAAGATTTAGGATTTCGTCAGCTATGAGTTATTAGACAGTAAATATTGTTGATGTTGCCTGCGAGGTTTTCAAAAATATATGAGTTTGTGATATTACAATAGATAAATAGTCCATTTACAACAAAGTTTAAGTAGTATATATATACTTACTAAATCAAAGGTCCTAGTTCATCGCAGTTAAATAGCACATAATTATGTGCTTGTTTGAATTCTATTTCAGACAAATTTCTTCCCCATACAACATTTTTAGGTGAGGGTCATCCAGGATTGTACAATATTAATAAGTTCCCACTCGAAGGCACTTCACCACCACCATCATGCCGTGAAACACGGTTGATTCTTGTTTTCTCAAATGAGACTCGAAATAATACGAGAAAAATGTTGAGATCTCCTCAACAATATAGGTCTCACATATCAAAGCCTCAACATATACGTTGCTCTTAACCTTTTTTTTTTAAGATTGAACAAGTACCTGTATGGAATTAAACAAATATTTTAAATTAAGAAAAACAATGAAAATACATTAACAATACATTGCATCTGTAATATCTAACCTCTCGAATGGATACATCGATTTATACTGGACCAGGCCTCCAACCTTTGCCTCATATGGTAAATGTATGGGCAGATGCTCCATCAAGTCAAAAAATGATGGAGGGAATATCATCTCAAGTTTGCATATTGTCTCGATGATATTCGTTTCAAGCCTCTCAATGTGTTCTGTTTGCAACTTGATGAAGCATATATCTCTAAAGAAATGACTTATCTCTGTTAATGCATCTGATATCTCCTTTGACAATAAATCATGATAAAGTAATGGAATGAGTGTTTGCATAAACAGGTGGCAGTCATGGCTCTTCATTCCATACAATCTGCATTCCTCCAGATTAACCAACCTTGATATGTTTGAGTCATGTCCATCAAGAAAATGTAGAGTCTTAAGCTATTGGTAGACTAGTTGTTGTGTATTCTTCTCTAAGGCGAAGCTTGCTTTTGGCTTTGGGACCCGTGACCCATCAATAACCAACTTCATATTTTTATGGTGACAAAACAACGCTATATCCATTCTAGCCTTAATGTTGTCCTTTATCTTCCACTTCACGTCAATGACCGTGTTGAAAATGTTCTCAAAATACGTTATTTTCTAAGTGCATGATGTTAAGGTTATGGCGGAGGAGATTGGTCTTCCAATAAGGAAGCTTTCAGAAAATACTTCGCTTTACTTAATTGTGGGTCAACCAAAACTAGGAAACTTCTGCTTATCAGATTGGAAACCAAACATAATGTTACTGTACTCTGACATCACGTCATGCAATTCTTCACCAGAAAGATGTGGGGGTGCAACATCCTTTTCAACTCTACCAAAAAAAATTCTTTCTGTTCTTTTTGTACCTGTGATCTGTTGGCAAGAAATGTTGGTGGCAGTAAAAAAAAGGCATTTTACCCCAATTTGTTAGCATGAATGCCTTGTTGTTTTCTATGCAGTATGGACATGCTAGTTTTCCATGTGTGCTCCAACCAAAAACCATTATATAAGTTGGAAAATCATTGATAGTCCACATCAAAGCTACCCTCATAAGAAAATTCTATTTTCTCGATACATCATAAGTCAAAGCCCTGAAGGACCACAACTATATCAACTCATCAATCAATGGTCGAAGACAAACATCTATATTCCGACCCAGACTGTTAGGACCGCTTATTTTTTTTCAAGCATTTTGAGTATATATTATACAGTGTTGATTTATGTTAATTTAATTATTTTATAATTTTATAAAATGATTTTTTTTTAATTTTTTAAATAATTACCGACGGAATTACCGATGGAATTTCCATCGGTAATTCCGTCGGTAAATCCGTTGGTAATAAAAAAATATTATTACCGAGGGATATACCGACGAAATGAAGCGGGTAATTTTATTTTTTTATTTCCGATGGATTTACCAACGGATAAAAAATTACCGATGAAGGATTCACCGACGGAGAATTTCCGTCGGTAATGTCGTCGGTAAATTAATTACCGACGGAATATGTGTCTTACGCCGATGGAAAAATTTCGTCGGTAAAACTGTTAAATCTTGTAGTGGTTAATGAGGCTAACAAAAAATCACTAGAAACAAACCTTCGATCTCTAGAAAAAAAAAACACATGACCTCCACCCATTCCATCTTCCATACACTTATCATCTTCAATCTTCCCTACACTTATCTCCTTCTTCCTCACGGTCCAAAAAAAAAAAACCTAGCCCCATTATACTGAAATCTAGCAACTAGCAAAGATTGCCTTTTTCCTCTAGACTAGCACCAACCCAAACCAGTCTCACTCCCCCAGCCTTTCAACCGACAACCTAGCAACCCATAACCACCACAAACCCAGACACCAACCAACCTATGTTTCCCTCACTGTTTTGGATTCCTTATCGCTTCTCCAAAAATGATGCTCCTTGTTGTTACCTATTTTTTGGCCCTACATAAAAAAACAATAAAATACAAAAAAGACAAAAAATATATATTCAGAAGAAAACAAAAAAAAAATAATAGTAGTGAGAAGAGGATGTCGAAGTGCCCAACAAATGACAACAAAATTGGTTGAGAAAGTTCAAAAAATACAAAAATTAAAATTTAACGGTATATTTTTTATTGATGAAGGCCCTATTGACAAAAAACAAATTCAATTTGGGGAAGAAAATCCAAAATTAGATGTTTAAAGACTCGATTAAATTTTATTGAAGGTTTGATTCCAAGAAAAATTGATTTTTAAGTCAATTTGGGCTTTAATTGTAAGAAATTAAAGTTCAAGGATCAAATTATAATTTTTAAGAGTTAATTTGGTCAAATCAAGGTCTTAATTTCATAAATATTGAAGTTTGATGGGAAATTAGGGATTTTATTGAAGAAATCTGAAACCAATGACCAAACTAGAAAAGACGCATAAATATAAGGGTCGGAATTGACCGAATCAGGGGCTAAATTGAAAAAAATAGAAGTTTATTGATCAATTGAGGGTTAAAATGCACAAATTCAAAACCAAGGACTAAAGTGAAAAAGGCGGCCAACTTCAGGGCTACCGATTGAATTTGTTAGGGATGCAATCGAATTGATTCTTAAAATCAAATTGTGGACTTGAAAGAACAAATCGAAAATTAAGGATTGATTTGGAATTTGACATGTTTTGGTGCAATTTTCTTTAAATGAAATGGCGTGTTTTGTACAAAATAACGTCGTTTCATGCACTGTTAACAAAAAAAAAGGCAGCAAACGGTGCCATTTTGATGGCACTGTTTGCCATCTTCTTCCTTTGGACACGTAAAGGCAGAGGAAGAAGGTTTTTCTTTCCCTACTTTGTAGCGTCTATCTCTCCCTCCCACTTGCCTAAAAAACCTTAACAGCACCCATACCCCCCGCATTGCCTACCACCATGATGAAAGAGGCAGAGGGGACACGCCATACAGGCGGCTCTGTGGTGACTGCATAAAGGCCGCCCCAGCCACCCTACCCCTCCACCATGACTAGACAGGGGTAGGGTAGCTCTCGCTCCCCTTACCCCTTATAAATACCCCCTCACCAGGCGGTGGGACGGGGAAACAAAAAAAAAAGAAAAAAAATAGAAGAATAGGGGAGAGAGAACAAAACAAAAAGACAAGAAAAAATAGAAAAAAAAGAAAAGACATAGAGAAAAGAACAAAAAAAAGAAAAAATAGAAGAATAAGGGAGAGAGAACAAAACAAAAAAAAAGGGGGAAACAAAGGAAGATAAGGGAGAAGCATACCCTTTGGTATTGCCTGGGGAAGAAGAGAACACTCTTAGCAACCCCGTGATCTATCCTTCTCCCTCGCTAGCAGCAGAAGTCTCTCTTTCTCTCCACCATTTTTTTGCAGCAATACCTGGAGCCACTGCCAGATTTCCTCATCGCCACCATACAACGCCACCATACAACGCCACCATGAACCACACGAAGTTAGTTGCCCCTCTCCCTTATTCCTCCTCCTCCTCTTCTTTAGTTTCCTCCTCCACTGTTCACTAGGCCAAACAATGCCAGCCTAGCTCTTTTTTTTGGGCCGAACTTAACCCAAATAGGTTGGGCTCAGCCCACATGATTAGGTTGGTCCCATCCCATTATTATTATAGTATTATATAACATAATATTATATATTAATTAAAAAAACAACAAAAAAATTCCAAAAAAATTAAAAAAAATCCTTTAAAAAAGTTTATGTTTTTCTCGCATATTTTTCTATCAATTTTGCTTGTTATTGGTTTGCATTTTTATACTGTAAAGATACAAATCTAGTAATAAAATACCTGATTTTCTCTGAAATGTTAAAAAAATATATAGAAAAAAACAAAAAAAATATCTTGTTTTCATGCTTAAGCCCAAGTCTCTCAAAGATACAAAACTCATATTGTATTTTCATAGAATAAAAACATCAAAAATATATGTATTTAGTATGCATTTTAAGCTTTAATAACCAGTTTATTAAAACCATGAGAACTAGACCAATATTTCAAAACATTCAAAAAAATTATTTTGTTTTCTTTTAATATTTTGGATTATGAACTTATATGTATGACATATTCCTAATATTAAAAAGGTAGTTCTATTTTATTAACATTAGAACGATTAGGTTTTACCCGATAAGATAAGGATCTCCTTATCGTTAAGGACTTATCTTAAACTTTAGACAAACCAACGATTAGAAAACACAACAATACCTTAGCCTTTATTAAACAATTAAACAATGCAGTTTACCTTAGGTAAGGTGTATTTGGGGTGCTAATACCTTCCCTTTACGCAATCAGTCTCCGTGCCTGATCTTAGAGACTAGTTAGGGTTCCTAGTGACCAAAATACTAGATGGCGACTCTCATTCCCTCGTTTCACTGATAAAAGACAAGAATTCCTTGTCTCCATAATTTTCCAGTTACATTCCAAGAGTGGACATATCACCGTGACGCTGCACCACGTGCGACAGAATGACGACTCCACTAGGGACACTTTGTGAACTAAGCTTTGTTTATTTCTGATATTATGTTTTATTGTTGGGTTTGTGTGTTTATTTATTAATATGCATTTCCTTTATTTGCTTACATGCTTTAAATTCTATATATATTTGTTGATGTATTGTATAAAATTGTCTCATGCATCACATGTCTTAAATTTTCAAGCACACACAAGCTTCTGAATTAGGTGGGGGATTAATGATCTGCCTTATGACTATTGGTCAAGGTTTAGATGAGTGAAACACCCAACTCATATTTGAGTGTCTGCTTGGTAATGGTGGGCATACGTGCTTTAACAATTTCTCGCAACGCCCCTATATTGTCTTTATGAAGATCATTATGAATGCCAGCAGCTCCAACCAATAACAACCCCTTCCAAGACTCACTGTCCACCATAACACCACCCTTAAAATCCAACACTAGCAGCCTTCAAACTCTTTTTCATTTTGTTTTTCTCAATGACAAGTACACTTGAAACCACCAAAAAAGGTATCAACTCCTCATGGCAACACCCAATATCCTTCACATGTGATAGCAGCAGCAGCCACCTAAGGAGGAAGAAAAGAAAAAGCAAACTGAGAGGAAGAAAGAATGAGATCTAAAAAGAGGGAATAAAAGTAAAAGGTATTGTTTGTACCTTTTTTTCTTTGTCTTATAGGTCAGGTGACACTCACTGTTGGCACAAGATGGAAGAGAAGAAGAACCTATTTCAGATCCACCTTGTTTTCCATCTCTTCAGCAGCAGCAGCACATGGTTCCACGCATTGTCAGTGGCAATGGCACTTGGATACACATGTTGATTAGTATTTAAAAATGTATTTTTATTAAGGTTTTATATCATCATATTGCACTTAAAGTATCATTAAATTCCCTAACTTGAGCATGTTTTATAATAACAAGTTTGATAACATAAGATATCTTTAATTTATGGTAAATGCTTATTTTGAATGCATACATATCTCATAATTTAAAGGATTGATTGATGTGTTTAATTATTAAAAGTGAAAAGACAAAGAGAGGGCTAAGCTTAAAGAAGAGATGTTGGTTCAATTCAAACTAGAACATCATTCAGTTATTGAATCATAACTGGAGTTGTAGAACATGGATTTACGTTTGGTTTATATGGATGGAAAGTTAAGACATAGGCCTAAAACTTTCATGAAGAGTCCAAGATTCAAAACGGTCGTTTTCAAGTTCCAATTGTAGCAACAAAAGAGAAGTCGGAATCTGTCCTGCAGCCCCGACATTGTTCAGTGTTCAACCCATATCTCGAGTTCTAGAAGTTCAAATGAGCTTATTCATATTTTGTTGGAAATTTGAGACAAATGCCCAAAACTTTTATGAAGATTATCTGTTCAAATTATGATGTTAGCAATGATGTTTTGTTCAGACAAGAAGATAATGGTTATCACCAAGTCAAGAGGGGGCCACTCACTCAATAATTAGTCATCAAATCAATAGTTCTGAATTTTAGCCTATAAAAGGAGGCATTTGCCATACATTTAGATATCTTGGTGTTCAGATCAAGATCACACTCTCTCTTTGTATTTTGTAATGTTCAAGTTTTATTTTATGTTATATTAATCTCTTATTTATGCTTTTCATTTCCTTTACTATACTTAGTTAACTTATATCATGTTTATGTTCTTAAATTGTTTATGTATGTTTTTCTTCTTCATGATGTTTAGCTAAGTTAATTTTGTCAAGGTGAAAAGGGTACACTAATGGTGCAAGAATAAGTATAATATAAACTCAACATGGACTTTAATGTTTGATACTAACATGTTTTGTATTTGTTATCTTACTCACTATTAATACCTTGCTTGTTAAATGGTTAATCTACATTTGTGTTGTACAACCCTTAGTACAACAAATACTTGACACTTTCATAGCCTACTGTATGGTATAACCGACACTTGTGCTATGAAAGGAACTTGATTTGTTGTTAACATAAGTTATCACCATGAATATTGACCACATTTACAAGTATTGGCATTACTCAAATAAGATAATTAATATAATCATGTTAATAATTTATAATCCGATTAGAACCTCCTTTGTATGTGGTTTCCAGTTGAGTAATAAAAAGAATTTATACTATACTTTTTTGAAATACCATTAATGGATCCTTTAACCTTGACAATTGTTTTATCCTTGTTAAATCCTTACATCAATATCACATCTCAAAAGTTCTCTTCAATTCCTTTTCATTTGTTGTTTATAATTTTATATAGTCTACCTCCCTGTGGTTCGACCCAAGTCTTGTCGAGTTATTTTTTACTTCGACACTCCTGCACTTGGGATAAGACATCAATCTTTTGATTGTGTCACATGTAGCCACCATTTCTCCAACCTCAAAATCTTCCAGCACTATTCCCGAGCTCTAACAACTTCTCCAAATTATTTTTGAATTTTAAAAGGTCCATTTTGAAATTTTTTAAATTATTGTTAGAAATTTGAATTTTTGGTGTTTTGTAACCATGTGTAATTTTTAGATGTGGAAGTAATATATAGTAAAAAGGAGAATGTGTATGTATTGCATTTTTTTCATTACTTAATTTCATTTTGTGATAGAAAAGATAAAAAGAAAAAAAAATGCAAATGTTTTGATTGCAAAAATACAAAAATCATGTTTTTGCTTATATATATATACACACATGTGTTTTAGCCAATTATTTACAAAATATATATTTGCATGCATTTTGGATTTAATAACCAATTTACTAAATCCATAAGAATTAGGTAAATATTTCAATAACCTCTAAAATTTTAATTCATGAGAATTAATGATCAACATTGCGGTATAAACATTGAACCTACAAGTAGACTGATATTTAAATATTATAAATTGACTAGAAAATTCTCAGAATTATTCTGAATATTCATTAATTTTAATTGAAAGTATTTTTAACCATAACACACAAATTGTGAAAAATCCTTCTGCCTTTTAAGATACATGAACCCTGTCAATGCACCTATATAGATACTTTTTATAAGAATTCATTTGGGCACACAAATAAATCCTCATCCTAAAACATAGACAGGTCACTAGTTATGAACTCATCAAAACCTTTAAACCATATTCAAACCACACAATGCAACTTATCTAAAGTAGGGTGTGCAAGGAGTGTTAATACCTACCTTAGCCACAACCAGTATATCCGGGTTTCCTAGTGATCCTGAACCAAACTACTAGGTGGTGACTCTCTAACCCTGACTGTAATAGTCCAACCGTACAACTCAATCAATGTTAAAAGATTCCAACATATCCTCTTTATTTAAGGGTAAATTTTTTTTTTCTTCCAAAAATCGGCAGAGTTTCGTTTGCATTTAGGACTTCCCAAGTTATCGACTACTATCAGTTTACTTAATCAACCCATCATCACAAGGTCCCTTAATTCCAGACCTTATATCAAACCTCATAATTCCACACCTCATACAATCCACACAATATATATATATATATATATATATATATATATATATATATCCTACGAGTAAGTTCAATATGAACATAGTCCAACACATTATATCATGAAATTTAAAGGAAAAGGAGTACTAACATGCAAAGAAAGTATTTACAAAATAAGAAATGTTCTTAAATATTTCAAAAGGGTTAATTACAAGATAACTAAGAAACTACATGCTAAGCTGAACCTTTATAAATACATCAAGGTTTGCACAAAAGTATACTACCTAAACACGTTAATTCCCTTTTGTTTTAAGTTAAATATTTACATAAGTTTCACAAAGTAGAGTCCTAAACTAATGATCTTCCTGGATGTTTGATGGACCTGTTACATAAATAAACATACCATTATGTTGATAAAGAATATATGTATGCTCATGTAATGAATACGAATGAAGTATTAGCTTTCTATCGACTCCATAAGAACTCTACCAAAAAAACTTATATTTTGCTTGTAAATCTTTTAAACCCAATTAACACTCATTTGTATATTCTTGTAAATACACTAGGCTTTATTTACATTGAACATGATATTTATTATAATTGCATTCACCAGAAGGATTCTAAATTGTATAAGTGCAAATAGGAGGGAAGATCACGCACCTCCTTCGCCTGTCTCGCACCTCCCCTAACAGAAGATCCAATCCTGGTGGCTCCTCCTGAATCACAAGGAAGTTTTTTTTTTGTTATGATTCTTTCAAGCCGATATTATAGAGAATTCATATTCATCCATTACTCATATGTTACTTTTTATGCATGTTCATTTCCTCATAATAACATACATACATATATCATGTATATTTTCAGAGTTACTATCTCAATATACAAGTGTTCGTATGACTAAATTCTTTTATATTCTTATTTATAGTATTCACATGAAAGTCTACTGTTACTGTCTAACTTTGAACTGTTACTGTCCAATTTCCAACTGTTACTGTCTAATTTCCAACTGTTATTGTCTGACTTTGAACTGTTACTATTTGACTTTTCCTATTGTTACTGTCTGACTTTTCAAACCGTTACTGTCTGACTTTTCCAACCGTTACTGTCTGACTTTGAACTGTTACTGTCCAATTTACAACTGTTACTGTCTGAACACTCATCAGATTTTTAACTATATCTAAAGTTCTAAAACTCCATTTTAACTGAGATTGATCTCGTTAGAAAACTAAAACACGAGGCTACTAGTTCTCTGAGGGAGGAGAACCCAATTTTGCCTCCAAGATTGTCAAAATTGTTCATTTACTAATTAGTCTTACTGCCCTACATAATCAGTCACGACTCAGTCTCAGTTGGTAACCCATAACTGGAGTTCTACATTTCCAAATTGAGCAAGACTAGTTTCCTTCGTTAGCTAACATTTAAATCTACAATTTCTATTGGGAACCCGATCCTAGTCCCCTCATCCTCTTACCCGAAATCTCATCGAAAGTTAGGAGACAAGTCTGTCCAGATTCGTCTCCCCCTCCCCTTCACACAATACTTTCATAAACTACATACCACACACATGACTTAACTTAATCTCAACAATAAGTACTTTTTTTCCAATTTAAGTCTAAGAACCCTAACCTATGATTCAATATCAAGGCATCAATTCTTCATCGAATTCAAAAAATGAATTTTTTTAAGATCATGTTTAGAATACCTTACCCGGTACAAATTAAGATTTTGATCTTCAACCAGTTGAAGATTTTCAACTCCCTCCTTTCTTTTCTTCTTGTTCAAATTCCCTCCTGTCTTTTCTTCTTATTCAATTTCTTGGTAATCCTTTGCTCTCAAGTGTTTATCCCATCTTTAAGCTCTTAATCTTGGATGGGTTCTTGAAATTTTAGTGTTTCTCTCTTGATTTATTGAGAATGGGTATAAAACTCCCTATTTTCTCTCCTTATGGTTCCTACCGATTGTCTTGGTGAGGAGAGAGTATTTATACTCTATATTTTCCCTTATTTGCATTTAGACCCCCTTTTTCCTTTAAGTGCATTATTCTCTACAATTAAATCTAACCCTCAACAGTACCGGGTTTATTATATTCAAAAATTTCTGAATTTCTGTTTTTATTTAATCATATGCATGAATTCTTTCACTTTTATTTATTTATTATTTTTCCCGGGTTTTACATTCTCCCCTCCTAATATAAATTTCGTCCTCGAAATTTAAGTGATGTACTGAGTTTATAAACAAGTCGGAGAATTTTCGTCTCATTTCTGATTCTCTCTCCCATGTTTCTTCCTCGATTTGAGAGCTTCACCATAAGACTCTGATGATGGGAACTTTCTTATTACGAAGTTCTTTCTCGCCCCAATCGAGTATCTTTATCGGTCTTAGCTCAAGTGTTAAGTCTTCTTTTACCTCCATTGGCACTTGAGGTAACACTCTTGAAGGGTTTACATCGGCTTTTCGCAGTAAAGAAACATGGAATACATTGTGAACCTTGGCCAACTGTGAGGGCAAGTTTATTTCATAAGCTACAGGTCCAATACGTTTTCGGATTTCGAATGGTCCAATGAACCTCGGAGCTAACTTCCCCTTCATGCCGAATCTCAGCATGTGCTTCCATAGAGCTACCTTCAGAAATACTTTATCTCCAGGACAAAATTCAAGTGGTCTGTCTATCCTGAGCCACTTTCATTCGATCCTTAATGATCCTCACTTTTTCAGTAGTGATTTGTATTAATTTCGCCCCATGCAGCTTTTTGTCCCCAACTTCTTCCCAACACAAGGGTGTCCTACACTTTCCTCCATAAAGAGCTTCAAATGGGGCCATTCCAATTATTGTCTGATAACTGTTGTTATACGTGAATTCTACTAGTGACAGGTGCTCCTCCTAGTTTCCACCAAATTCCAAAGCACATGCCCTAAGTAAATCTTCTAAGATCTGAATCACTCTCTCAGATTGGCCATCAGTCTGCGGATGAAAGGCAGTACTGATACTCAAATTTGTCCCCAAGGCACGTTATATGCTCGGTCAGAGACATGAAGTAAATCTTGGGTCTCGGTCTGAAACAATTGATATTGGGACTCCATGAAGCCTTACAACTTTGTTCACATAAATCTTAGCTAACTTGTCAACTGGATCTGTCATCTTTACTGGTAGGAAAAGGGCAGATTTAGTTAGTCGATCCATAATAACCCAGATTGCATCATTTCCCCTCTTTCCTCTGGGTAGTCCCGACACAAAGTCCATTGTGATCATCTCCCACTTCCACTCAGGGATTGGTAATGGTTGTAACAGCCCTGCCGATTTTCGGTGTTCTACTTTTACTTGTTGGCAAATACTACACTTTGCCACATAACCAACCACTTCTTTTCTCATATTTGGCCACCAGTAGTACTGCTTCATATCCTGGTACATCTTAGTACTACCTGGATGTACAGTGAACTTAGACTCGTGAGCTTCTTGTAGTAACTTTTGTTTAAGGGCTTTGTTGTCAGGCACATACATACGTCGCCCCAACATCATTATTCCATCATCACCCATTCGAAAAAGAGTTTCACCCCCCGATTCCAGTTTGATTCTCACTTTTGACACCTCATCATCATGCAGTTGTGCCTCTAATATTTGCTCTCGATATCCTGACTTCACCCTTAGTTGAGCCATTAAGGATCCTTCCGGACTCACACCTAATATTACCCCCAATCTCTTTAGCTCCATCATGGTTTCCTCATTCCAAGTCGTTGGTCCACTCCTAATCACTTTGTCTTTACGGCTGAGAGCATCCGCGACGACATTCACTTTTCCTGGATGATAATCTATAATACAGTCGTAGTCTTTAATTAATTCTACCCATCTCCGTTGTCGCATATTCAACTCCTTCTGCGATATCAGATATTTAAGGCTCTTATGATCCGTGAAAATTTGGACCTGGGATCCGTATAGGTAGTGCCTCCATACTCGTAAAGCAAAAACTACTGCTGCCAATTCTAAGTCGTGAACTGGATAATTGACTTCATGCAGTTGTCTCGATGCATAGGCAACTACTTTTCCATGCTGCATTAGAACACAACCCAGTCCTTTTCTTGAGGCATCACTGTAGACTACAAAGCCTTCTGTTCTGGATGGAAGGATTAGTACGAGGGCAGTAGTAAGCCTTCTCTTCAATTCTTGAAAGCTCTCCTCGCACTCCTTTGACCACTCCCATCTTATGTTCTTCCTGGTGAGTCGTGTTAATGGAGTTGCTATCGTTGAAAACCCTTCGATAAATCTTTTATAATACCCTGCCAATTCGAGAAAACTATGAATTTCAGTTACCGTAGTAAGCCTTTCCCATCTCAAAACTGCTTCCACCTTCTGAGGGTCCACAAAAATGCCTTTTGAAGACACTACATGCCCCAAAAAGGTAACTTCTTTTAACCAGAAGTCACATTTATCCAACTTGGCATACAACTGGCGGCTCCTCAGAGTCTGTAGTGTCTGTCTCAGGTGTTGTTCATGCTCCTCATAGGATTTGGAGTAAACCAAGATGTCATCGATGAATACGACAACAAACTTATCAAGGTATGGTTGGAATACTCGGTTCATTAAATCCATAAAAAGTGCTGGAGCATTAGTTAATCCAAAGGGTAGCACTAAGAACTCAAAGTGTCCGTAGCGAGTTCTGAAGGCAGTTTTCGAAACATCTTGCCCCTTGATTTGCATTTGGTAGTATCCTGATCTTAAATCAATCTTCGAGAATACTTTGGCACCCTTCAACTGATCGAACAAATCATCTATCCGCGGAAGTGGATATCTATTCTTTACCGTCACTTTATTCAGCTAACGGTAATCTATGCAAAGCCTCAACGTTCCATCCTTTTTCTTCACAAATAATACAGGTGCCCCCTAAGGTGAGTTGCTTGGTCGTATGAACCCTTTGTCTAAAAGCTCCTGCAATTGAATTTTCAACTCATCCAATTCTTTTGGGGCCATTCTATATGGTGGTTGGGCTATAGGAGACACCCCAAGCAATATATCTATGGTGATTTCAACTTCTCTTTCTGGGGGCAGTCCTGGCAATTCTTCCGGAAATATATCGGGAATGTCGGACAATCCTATTTTACCCTTTTTTGAATTTATCACATAGGCAAGGTATGCTGTACAATCTTTCTTTAGTAGCTTTCTTGCAACCATACCCGAAATCATATTTGGAAAGTTGGAAGTTCTCTCCCCCTTAAAGACCATTGTTTCACCCTTAGCCCCTTGAAAGGTTACTGTTTTTATAAAGCAGTCTAGATGAGCCTTATTTTTGCCCAACCAATTCATACCTAGAATTATATCAAAATCACTTAATTCTAGGGTTATTAAATCTGCTTTTAGTTCACACCCATTAATGTTAATTCCCACCCCTTCAAATACAACATTCGTTTCCACAGTTTCACCCAAAGGTGTCCCAATAATAAATCCTTTTTCTACCCTTTTTGTTTGCTTACTTAATTTGGTTACATTTTTATTTGCTATAAAGGAATGAGTGGCACCAGAATCAAACAAAACATGCATTTGATAGTCATTCATTTGCAGCATACCTGCCACCACATCTGATGCTGCTCTGACATCCTCCTGGGTCATACGGAAAACCCTTCCTTGATCCCTTTCATTTTGCACTCTGGGTCGTCCCCTATTTGTGTTAGCTCCTGACTGAGTCGACCTTCCCGGTCTGTTTACTGTGATAGACTGCTGATGACTCTGACTTTGCTGCCTAGGTCTCTGAGGCTGTTCAGTGTTTAACTGGGGGCATTCCCTTTGAAAGTGACCCTTCTCACCACAGTGATGACATCCTCTTCCCAAGTACTGATAGGTTTTCCACTTATGACCTTCTCCTCGACATATATAGCATCATCCAGGAGAAACCATACAACTCCCTGGGTGTCATTGTTCACACTAAGCACATCGAGGGTAGCCAATTTCCTTCTAATCATTATGCCCCCTTGCAGCTGTAGCCCTGGAGCGGGTCTGACCACTTCCCGACCTCCCACTGATATCCTATCGGAAGCTAGTTGACGTCCCTCCTTTCTTCTTGAATTGAAGGAACTGTTCGCCTCTACCTTTCTTTGGAAGTGGTGGCCTGCCTAAAAATTCCATATCCTTTCGTTTTCCTACACCCCCATGACTCTGTTGGCCTTCTTCCATACAAGCCTCCAAGGCCTGTGCTGCTTCAATCAGTTCCCTTACTATCTTGAATTGCAAAGCAATCAACCCCTGCTTCAATTCTTGTCTGAAGCCATCCCTTAACTTTTCTATCATGTGTTGTTCTGATGGGTCATAATGTGGTGCGAATAGTGAGAGGTCATGAAATCGTCTCTCATACTCGAGTACTGACATTCCCTCCTGTCTCAAAGCTAGGAATTCTTGTTCCTTCTTCTTCCGATGATATTTGGAGTAATATTGATTTTCAAATTCTATCTTGAAGTCATCCCAAGATAGGGTTTCTGTAGACCTCCTCAACTGAACTGTCTCCCACCAAGTCATAGCACCGTCTAATAGTAATTGAGTAGCACAATCTACCCGCAGGTCATGTGGTATCTTAATTTGAATCATGGTTTTCTCCACCTTTCTAATCCACCTTCCCGCCACTTCAGCATTCTGTTCACCTGAGTAGGGTTTACAACCCATTTCTCTTATACTTTTCACCAAACGAACTAGTTGTACCACGTCATTAGTAGCTGTAACTGCTTCTGAAACGGTTGGTATGATGGGTGCAGGTGGGGGTGCTGGCATAGGAGTGGTAGCATTAGCCATACCTTCCATTACTGCTTTGACTAGCTGGGCCAAGAGCATTGGATCAACATAAGAAACAGATGGCCCTGCAGGTGTAGTCTGAGGGGGCTCCTCCACTCGTTCCCCCGGGGCTGACATGGTCGGTCGAACATCCCCAGTTTGCCTTGATGCCTGTCTAATTTGAGGCCCCGACAATTCTTCATGCCCTGCTTGAGTCGATACTACCAGTGCATGTGAAGCAGTATCTTCCAAAGGGCTCTCTTCTTGCCCCTCGAAAAAGTCTATATTTCTATTCCCCCTCCCTGCAGAGGATAGATCTGTTCTAATCTCTTGACGGGTACGTACCATCCTGCAATAAATTAATGAACATTAACAACCTCTTTTGATTTCTTCCCAGAACCTATACCAGGGCTCTGATACCAACTGTAATAGTCCGACCATACGACTCGATCAATGTTAAAAGATTCCAACATATCCTCTTTATTTAAGGGTAAATTTATTTATTTTTCTTCCAAAAATCAGCAGAGTTTCGTTTGCATTTAGGACATCCCAAGTTATCGACTACTATCAGTTTACTTAATCAACCCATCATCACAGGTCGCTTAATTCCGGACCTTATATCAAACCTCATAATTCCACACCTCATACAATCCACACAATATATATATATATATATATATATATATATATATATATATATATATAACCTACGAGTAAGTTCAATATGACCATAGTCCAACACATTATATCATGAAATTTAAAGGAAAAGCAGTACTAACATGCAAAGAAAGTATTTACAAAATAAGAAGTGTTCTTAAATATTTCAAAAGGGTTAATTACAAGATAACTAAGAAACTACATGCTAAGCTGAACCTTTATAAATACATCAAGGTTTGCACAAAAGTATACTACCTAAACATGTTAATTCCCTTTTGTTTTAAGTTAAATATTTACATAAGTTTCACAAAGTAGAGTCCTAAACTAATGATCTTCCTGGATGTTTGATGGACCTGTTACATAAATAAACATATCATTATGTTGATAAAGAATATATGTATGCTCATGTAATGAATACGAATGAAGTATTAGCTTTCTATCGACTCCATCAGAACTCTACCAAAAAAACTTATATTTTGCTTGTAAATCCTTTAAACCCAATTAACACTCATTTGTATATTCTTAATTGAATAATCTTATTTACTTGCATAAACTGGATGACATTGCAAGGTTTAATCCTGTAAATCATATTCTGGCAATCCTATTACGGATGCCATTAGCCGAAGCTAATCATGTAAATCATTTCCCGGCAATCCTATAAATCATTTTCCCGGCAATCCTATCACGGATGCCATTAGCCGAAGCTAATCATGTAAATCATTTACCGACAATCCTATAAATCATATTCCCGGCAATCCTATCATGGATGCCATTAGCCAAAGCTAATCATGTAAATCATTTCCCAGCAATCCTATCACGGATGCCATTAGCCGAAGCTAATCATGTAAATCATATCCCGGCAATCCTTTCACGGATGCCATTAGCCGAAGCTAATCATGTAAATTATATCCCGGCAATCCTATCATGGATGCCATTAGCCGAAGCTAATCATGTAAATCATATCCCGGCAATCCTATCACGGATGCCATTAGCCAGAGCTAATCTTGTAAATACACTAGGCTTTATTTACATTGAACATGATATTTATTATAATTGCATTCACCAGAAGGATTCTAAATTGTATAAGTGCAAATAGGAGGGAAGATCACTCACCTGCTTCACCTGTCTCGTGACCTCCCCTAACAGAAGATCTAATCCTGGTGGCTCCTCTTGAATCACAAGGAAGTTTTTTTTTTTTTTATGATTCTTTCAAGCCGATATTATAGAGAATTCATATTCATCCATTACTCATATGTTACTTTTTATGCATTTTCATTTCCTTATAATAACATACATACATATATCATGTATATTTTCAGAGTTACTATCTCAATATACAAGTGTTCGTATGACTCAATTCTTTTATATTCTTATTTATAGTATTCACATGAAAGTCTATTATTACTGTCTAACTTTGAACTGTTACTGTCCAATTTTCAACTGTTATTGTCTGACTTTGAACTGTTACTGTCTGACTTTTCCAACCGTTACTGTCTGACTTTTCCAACCGTTACTGTTTGACTTTTCCAACCGTTACTGTTTGACTTTTCCTATTGTTACTGTTTGACTTTTCCAACCGTTACTGTTTGACTTTCAACTGTTACTGTTTGATTTACAATTGTTACTGTCTGAACACTCATCAGATTTTTAACTATATCTAAAGTTCTAAAACTCCATTTTAACTGAGATTGATCTCGTTAGAAAACTAAGACACGAGGCTACTAGTTCTCTGAGGGAGGAGAACCCAATTTTGCCTCCAAGATAGTCAAAATTGTTCATTTACTAATTAGTCCTACTGCCCTACATAATCAGTCACAACTCAGTCTCAGTTGGTAACCCATAACTGGAGTTCTACATTTCCAAATTGAGCAAGACCAGTTTCCTTCATTAGCTAACATTTAAATCTACAATTTCTATGGGGAACCCGATCCTAGTCCCCTCATCCTCCTACCCGAAATCTCATCGAAAGTTAGGAGACAAGTCTGTCCAGATTCATCTCCCCCTCCCCTTCACACAATACTTTCATAAACTACATACCACACACATGAATTAACTTAATCTCAACAATAAGTACTTTTTCCCTAATTTAAGTCTAAGAACTCTAACCTATGATTCAATATCAAGGCATCAATTCTTCATCGAATTCAAAAAATGAATTTTTTTAAGATCATGTTTAGAATACCTTAACCGGTACAAATTAAGATTTTGATCTTCAACCAGTTGAAGATTTTCAACTCCCTCCTTTCTTTTCTTCTTGTTCAAATTCCCTCCTGTCTTTTCTTCTTATTCAATTTCTTGGTAATCCTTTGCTCTCAAGTGTTTATCCCATCTTTAAGCTCTTAATCTTGGATGGATTCTTGAAATTTTAGTGTTTCTCTCTTGATTTATCGAGAATGGGTATAAAACTCCCTATTTTCTCTCCTTATGGTTCCTACCGATTGTCTTGGTGAGGAGAGAGTATTTATACTCTATATTTTCCCTTATTTGCATTTAGACCCCCTTTTTCCTTTAAGTGTATTATTCTCTTCAATTAAATCTAACCCTCAACAGTACCGGGTTTATTATAATGTCTCGAATTATTTCACCCGGAAATTTATATTAAATTTTTTTTGAATTTCTGTTTTTATTTAATCATATGCATGAATTCTTTCACTTTTATTTATTTATTATTTTTCCCGGGTTTTACACTAACGACGCACGTCCATGTGCAACAAAGGATGTGTTAGATTCTATAGTAATGGACAATCATAGTACTTAGACTTAGTTGTGGCTTTCCCTTTAGTTAATAACAATAGGAAAATAGGTTTTGATCCCACTTCATGGCTACACTTGATAAGATTAAGATATATTGTTTCTATGATCTTGGGACGATATATATCTCATATTATATGCACTATAACACTTAACAATTTTACTGACAAAGTTTTTCCATCAGCATGAGATTACCATTCCGTCAGTGAAAATTTTACAGACTAATTCACCAATGGAAAGCGTCCGTTGGTATAACGTTCATCGGTAATTCCATTATTTGTCGCTAATTCTGTCGGAAAAAAAATAAATTAAAAACTGATGGCTTTACAGACATAAAATTCATGCCAAAAAAAACATTCCCGTTGGAAATATACCGACAAAATTATTATGTCAGTATATTTACATCGGTGATAGTGGCATATGCAGTAATTTTTTCCCAACTCTTTGGAATATACCGATGGATTGATTTCTTATGTATTCCCATCGGATTGTGGCATATGCAGTAAAAACATTTCCAACTCTCTGTAAAATACCAACGGATTTATTCCATCTGTAATTCCGTCCGTGATAATTAAAAAGATTTTAAAACATAAAATTGTACAGAATAATTAATATAAAATTATATAGAATATTAAAAAAAGAAAATAATTAAACAAATAAAATTGTACAAAATAATTCATATAAAATTGTATAGAATAATAAAAGAAAGAAAATAATTAAACAAATAAAATTGTATAAAATTGAAATATGTAAAAATAAAATTGAATAATATAAAATCCAAATATTCATTATAATTTTATTTGTACAAATAAAAATTAAACTAGAAAAATGGCGGCGTTGGAGGAGGAGGAGGAGGCTAGTCATTCCCGGGATCATACGGTCAAAAAAGGGGCGCACACATACCACCCATCTGTGATCTCATTTCCATGACCATTTGACGGAGTTGTTCATAATCCGTCGAAAGTCACTCATATTTTTCGGTGAGATGAGTTGTGTGTTGTTGCAAGGCCACAAACTCCTGAGACTGGGTACTCGATATCGATTGAGACACTACGAGCTGCCTGTAAGTTCTCGGTCGTAGTGTTGGAGAGTCCGTACACCTTATTTCTATCAGGTTCACCAGACAATCCTGCCTCCATCCATAAATCCGCATCAAAATCTGGGTGGGTTAAAGGATCATCCTCGTACCTCTCCCTCAACCGACTATTATGTCTCCTGAAAATTAAAAAAGAAATCATCAATTTCAATTCAAGAAAATAATAAATTATGAAAGAAAATGGTTAAATGAACATATCACAAAGTGTTGAGTGCAGTTGTCGACGAACTATTGCACCCCCTTTTGGCGGTATTCACTCCGCACGTGCGTCTCTATAAAAAGCTCCATTGGGCTCAGCTCACGTCCAAGAAACGTAGCCTGTAAGAAAAATAATGTTGCAAGTTAAATATATTTATAAATAACAACAAATTAATTAAATATAGATGTCATTAAAATTAATCTTACTATCCACTTCACATGTGCAATGAACAAAACGAAGCCGCTAGTGTGAGTGGTAACCGAACCATTTATTTGTCAGTTCCGGTTCTTGGCACCGGACTGTGAGTGTCGTGTGAACCGCTTAGACATCACGTCCTGGATATATTGTGCCCATATATCCTCTGGGATCTTTGGCGGCCTCAAATCCCTACGAACCACCATGTCATTCCAGCCTGGTAGAACATTATCTCTGGCGTAGTTTTTTGCTTTTTTCTATGCTTCATACCAAAAGTCACGCAACCTATATCCATGAACGAATTTTATGTGTTAATGACAAATTAGATTTTAATATATAAATTTTTTTAAAAAAATATCATATTGTTTTTTATGTTACCTAGTTGCAACATGATTCTTTTACACCCTCCTCGCAACATTGTCATTCGCGTTATCCCACTTGAATTGTTTTATGTATAAATAATTTATTGAAAATAAATCAATAATTTCAATATAACATAAAAAATAGTTAAAATTTATTAAAAATACTAACCTCAAATCTTGTAAACTATGAATCGATATAAGGTTTCTAGTTAGGATGTCTATTTGCAACAAACATGGTTCTCAAATTTGTATTTTTTTTGGTATTTTTTTTAAATAAAAATAAAAAGGAAACGGAAACAGAAAAATAATCACCAAAAAAATTGAAACTGTTACCTTATTAACATATCGATGAGGCCACTTCTTTTGAGTGGAATTGAAAACTCCAGGACGATCAATTTATCAGATTGGGTAAGATTTTTCTGTTAGCTCAATTAATTGCAATTTCAAGTGTACAAATGCGGATCTGGTCGTGTGGACAAATAGACAGGTAAATTATATAGTGAAGATGACTTGTCTCGTGAGTGTAAATTTAACTTGTGAATCATTAAAAGGATTAGTCATTTTATTTCTGATTAAATCGACTACTAGCTACGTTAAACTGTAATTGACTAATTGTTACTATATATATTTATCTTCTCATAAAAAGAAATATAGTCTTCTTACTTTAAAAATAAAAAAAAAACAATACCCAATTCTGATGGCTGAATTTGAAATAAACTAGCTATTTAATATGTGCTATGTCAAAAGTCAGATATTCTTTTTCCTACTAAAAAAAATTTATATGTTCAAGCTTTTATGACGTGTTTTTGTACATAAAAAAGTTCTAAGTGTAAATCGAAAAACTTATGCATACAAGTAATCAAATAAATCAAGAGCTATGTGTTTTAATAAATAAAAGAGAAAAAGTCATTAACGATAAATGAAGACGAAAATGGAAAAATTGAGAGATATATATAGATCAATATATTTAATCCCACAACATGGGCTTTTGAACCGGTTGTTTAATGACTTTATTTATCAAAATTAAATTTTTATTTAATTAAATGATAATAGCAAAAGAAACATATGAAATTGATTGAATAAAATAAAAAGAAAAAAAATATTATGTAAGGTTACATATAGAAATATTTATCCAAATATAAATATTTTTTATTGATATAAAACATAAAAAAATTACAGATTAATTAGAATAATCTCTTCAAAAATTAAATGCATACAAAATAACTAAAAAATAACCACTATTTAAAAGAGGTTAAAAATAAAATAAAAGAGAGAAGAGGTATTAAAGAATTGTTTTTAAAATGAATTAAAAATTATCTTGAAAAAATACATATAAAAAAAGGCATTAATTAAAAAAACAAATTTAGAAGGAAAAAAAAAGGAAAACACCAAAAGCTGTTGGGTGTGGCAAGTCAGGCTAGCGCATTTGGCTCATTAAATATTTATTGCATACATGTCATCAAACCAATTTTTTTTAAAATAAATTAAGTCAGGTGACTCGTCCTTTATTGAGATAAACAACACCCCGTCTGATTTTGCTAAGATTCCAGCTATTGTGGCAATTAAAAAATCAAGGCTGAAGCGTTGTTTACCTACAAATTAAACTCATTTTTCAATCTATTTTTTTTATTTAAAATACCTAGAAAACACCCTATGAACCTTGATAAACTCATTCATGGCCTCAAAAAACCTAAATAATCATTCCAAAACCCGAAATCAACCTAAAATAAATAAAATTCTCAACTTATATTTGTTTTTTTAGGCACTTTCAAGGTAAAAACAACACTTAAGTTGAACTCCCTTCATCAAATGGAATCATTCGATTCAAAGATCGATCATTTTGGTGGCTGGAACCAGTGTCAAAGATATTTTTCTCTCTCTACTATTTAAATCTGGTGACTTTATCTCTCCATTCTCAAACTAAGGAATGAAAAATTAAAAAAATGATTTTTTGAACCAAAATTGATTTTTTTAAAAAAAATTCAAAAATTGAAGGGAACTTATTCTTATAATTAGTAAAGAATGAGGACTAAGTTGAACATTTTTAAAACATTCAAAAACATTACTTGCCTTCTCTATGTGTTTTATTCTATTACTTTGTCTTTTAATTTTTTCATTCCTTAACAATTTTAGCTAAATTAACCTCCAAATAGGTTCTTAAAGAGAGAATTTAAAAAAAAACAAAAAAAATCATGGGTGTCATGACTTGCACAAGATCGAATGATGGATCTGCCTCCTGAAATGAAAGGGTTTTGGGTTTAATCATAAAATTATGATTTGAAATGTTCAGGAGTTGCTACCTAGTACTATGGTCACTAGAAAACTTAATGGTATATTAGAATATGGGTAATGGGACTAGTAACCATACATGAGGAAGATACATCATACCTAGTACACCTAACCTATTGTGAGTTGTATTATTGATTGATTGTTTTTTTCTAAGTCTTGTTTCTATTCTATGGTCCATCTAACATTTAAGAAAGGTTGTTCTCAGGAAGGAGGTCCCTATCTTATTAAGTTAAAACCTAACAATTCTAAAGTTTATATTTTAAAAGTGTATTTTTTTTTATTTTTATATATTTAATACCTGGTGTTATAACCCAATTTTTGAATTCTGAAAAAAAATCATAATAAATGAATAAATGAAAAATAAATTGAAATTTGGGTTAAGACAACATAAATTGAAACTTTGGGGACTTTAATTACTTTGGATTAGTTTAATTATTGAAATCAAGAGCTTAATTGAAGAATTAATACGTTTGGGGACTTAATTGAACTTGGAATTAGTTTAATTATTGAAATCAGGGACTCAATTGAAGAAATATCAAAGTTTGGGGTTGATTCAGGTTAAAATTGCAAGAAATTAAAGTTCAAGGACCACTTTGTAAATGGCATTAAAATACAGGGATCCAATTAGAATTTACTTAGGGGCTTGATTGCAGAACTTCAGTGACCAAACTGCAAATGGCCATTCCCATCCCAAAACAGCGTCGTTTCCAGACGAACTGCTCATTTCCCTCACGTCTCAGCTGCCTATGATTTCTCTCGCCCCCACAATGCAGGTTGTTACCGAGGCATGGACGTATGGAATTTTTTGCCTTTACAAAAGCCAGAAGAGGGAGGACTAAAAACGCAAACAGGGGACTAGAAAAAAGAGAGGGGAAAACCATAGTGAGAAGGAGAAAAACATAGAAGATAGACAGAAACAGAGAGCACTAGAAAGAAGGGGAGAGACCAGAGGAAAAACTGGTAAAAAAAAGAGAGAGGAGAGAACACAAAAAAAGAGCAAGGGAGAAGAGAATAGAAACAAAACATAGAAAAAAGAACAACCTAGGGAGAGAGGAGACACAGACAAGGAGGAACTAACAGAGCAAACCAACACAGAAACAGGGAAGCAAAACAACCAAAAAAATAGAGAAAACACAAAGAGAGACTCGAGGAGCTAGAATAAAAGAACAAAAAGGAGAAGACAAAATGGAAGGGAAGCCAGACGCAGAGAGTGTCATCCTAGTTTTGATACGGGATAATAAATAAAAGACTTAAAGCATAAAAGAAATAAGCTTTTAAAGAAAGAAGAAAACAAAGGAAGAGAAGAATGAGGATTGGCGATATGCAAAATCTATAATATTTTTAATTAATCATCAAAACTCCTCTAACATTTAGAAAAGTAGGATATAAATATTAAAACCCTAACTAAAACAAGTAATTGGGTTGATGACTGACTAAATAAATGATTAGTACTTAAAAGTGCATTTTTATCAAGGTTTTATATCATCATTTTGCACTTGAAGTATCAATAACTCCTTAACTAAAGCATGTTTTATAATAACGTATCTAATATATTAAGATACCTT
>Ga0325414_1000193_pt1 | contig 42523 bp, 28 predicted proteins | sample PopdelMetagenome_8_FD_206183 | JGI IMG/M metagenome (GOLD analysis project Ga0325414, IMG submission 206183) | Populus deltoides microbial communities from Bellville, Georgia, United States - Leaf-PdKOR-R3 | ecosystem: Host-associated > Plants > Phyllosphere > Phylloplane/Leaf | place: USA... | reverse complement strand
TGGAGTTTTAGAATATATTTTTCCAATGAAAAAAATAAAAATAAAAATATGTACACACAATTACAATATCATTTTATTTTATTATTTTTTAACCAGAATAATATTATTTCAAAATTAAACTTAATTGTCCCAGTAATACATAGATTAACCCGGACTCTGTCATAATCCAGCTAGGATCTGACAACTATAGTTAGTTTACATAAATTTTCGTTCTGTTTCATTTAGGTTGGGCTAGCTGAATATTAGATATTGGGCCAGAACAAGTTGTGATGGGCCCAATGGATGTAGAAAAAACATCCAATCACATATTAACAAATAACACACACGTGTTCATCTCCTTGAAAGGAACAGACTTTTATTGAGGCTAGTGGATTAGGGTTTAAGCACCTGTAAAACCTTAAAACCTAACTTCCTAACAACAACACAAAAACATGGAAATGCAATCAGTTTGCACTGGAATTACTGCCCCAAAACTCAGATTATCAACTAATCGTTTGTTTTCAAACGAAATTGTAAGTATATTTGCTCAAATTTATGCTTGGATTGTGTTTTCTTATACCTAGACTTTTTCTAACTCATCATCTATGTTTCAAAATTTAAGATATCTGCAAGCCATGTTGGGCTGAGATGTCCAAGAATCCTGCTTAAGAACCCATCAAAATGTATGTTTCGCTTTCTCACACTAGTTGGTTGATGATTAAAATCAGTTTCCATGTTCTAAGTAATGGGTTTTTTTTTTGTCTTATTGCAGTGTGTGTGAAGCCTGGTTTTAAGAATATATTTAAGGGGATTTCTTGGTCAAGCTTGAACAGAGGAGTTGTGATATGTGGAAGTTCGGGTGTGCCTGCTAGTAGTTCTAATGGGGTGGAGCCATTTAATGGTAAATCAGGTTCTGTTTCTTTTCATGGGTTGACTCACCAGTCTGTGGAAGAAGGGAGATTGGTCTCAGCACCTTTTAACGAAGAAAAAGGCTCGTTTGTCTGGTTATTGGGACCAGTTGCGTTGGTATTGTCTTTGATTGTGCCTCAGTTTTTCCTTGGCTCTGCCATTGAGGCTTTCCTCAAGGATGAAGTTCTTGTAGGTACTTATCAGTTTGAGTTCTTGCAATATTTGCTCTTAAAAAGTGGCGTGGAACTGGAATATTTGACTGAGCACAAAAAAGAAACGCGGAAATTAACCGCCTCTTAATTTTCTTGCTTGCTTCATAAGTGTGCGATGCTCTTTTGGTTTTTAGCCAATTAACTCGATTTGAACACCAATAATTTATCATGACAGATTATGTTTAATAGGAATATAGATAGCATTGCAAATTGTAAGTGCCTATTGTCAATTTCGAGCATGATTGATTTGGATTTCAGTGATATGTTTTGTAGGGTGGGGGAGTGGGGAGCCTAGTTGCTCCCACATTTGTGTACACTAACTATCATTAGTGAGTTTGTGGGAAGTGCTTGTGCTCAATAAGAACCGAGTTTGCTTTTAAGACTTTGGAAGACCCTCACCAAGCCAGTCTGTGAGGTCCGGGAAACATTTTTCTTAACAGTCACCGAGGTTATTGGATCAATATCAGAGTGCCAAACTGGTGTTACAGGAAAATGCAATGGATTTCACTTCTTTGATTAGATGTTTATTGTGCTATGTGGCCTTGCAATTGAATTGATTGTTGTCTTGTCAACAACTTTCAGGGTAAACCTGGTTGGTCATTTCAATATGATGATCTACTGTTGATACTTTGTATGGGAAAAAAGAGTACCCGAATCTTGTCAAAATAATATCATGATTTATTTATGCTGCTTGAGTGTGCATTTATTATGATTAAGATGGGAAAAAGAAATCTACAAAGCATCTTATATGCCAATTATTTGCAGAGATTGCGACATCATTATCTTTCGAGGCCATGTTTTACTTTGGTCTTGCAACCTTCTTGACTGTGACTGATCGCATTCAGAGGCCTTATCTGCAATTTAGCTCAAAGAGGTGGGGTCTTATAACAGGCCTCAGAGGATACCTGACATCTGCCTTCTTTGTCATGGGCTTCAAGGTTATTGCCCCTCTCTTTGCTGTGTTTGTGACCTGGCCAGTTCTTGGCTTGCCAGCATTGGTTGCTGTGCTTCCCTTCCTAGTTGGCTGCCTTGCTCAGCGTCTGTTTGAGACTTATCTGGACAAGCGTGGTTCATCTTGTTGGCCTCTAGTCCCCATCATATTTGAGGTATATAACTTCATTTACTGCAATCCTACGCTCTTGAAGCCAAAATTTGTGGGTTTTAACAGTTTGAATTGGTTTGACAGGTTTATAGGCTATATCAGCTGACAAAAGCTGCTCATTTTATTGAGAAATTGATGTTCACTTTGAGAGGGGCTCCTGAATCTGCCCTGCTACTGGAAAGAAGCAATGCCTTAGTTTCGATGATAGTGACCTTCCAAGTCCTTGGTTTGGTTTGCCTATGGTCATTGACGACATTTCTTTTGAGGCTCTTTCCTTCTAGACCTGTAGCAGAGAACTATTGATGTTTTGCAATGAAGATCGCATATCAGTTCCAATTCCAAAGAATCTACATCTGTACTTGATCAGGCTTTATCATCCAGCTCTTTAGCTCACTCCAAACGTTTCCAAACCCCAAAAAGTGAGGACACCAGCTAAAAGTTTAGTGAAAGTTTTTCATAGAACTGTACTGTAAAGTTCCATTGCATCACTTTATGATCAGCACATAACAAATTCTTCTTTTTCTTTTTATTTTTTTTCTAGACGAGACTTGTTATATAATTTTTTAGAGTGACATCAATCAGCATTCATCTTGCTTGCTACTGTCTTGTGTATCTTATTCTGGGTTTCCTTCTTTTCTTAATAGCATTACTCCATGAATAGATTATCAATGGTATAGTTTGAATCACTCTGGAGTGCAATCAAATAGTCTATCTCAGCTACTTGTTAAATAGAAACCGTGTTTACTATTTACTACTGATAAATAATTTGTAATTTTAACATCTTGTCATTTTCAGCTCATCTTTTAATTTGTACCTTGGGTAAGAACTCGAAGGTTGAGTCCTGCACTCTCACAGATAAATAACCGAGTCCTAAGAATCTGGAAACCCAGATTCTTAGGGGCTGGGCTATTTTTTATGGTATTATATTCGTACCGTTAAAACCTTGTTTGGTCGTGGGTTGACTCGAAAAAAGTAGGGACTCGGAATCTAAATTGGACTGGGTTTTTAGTAAAACTGTAAAATATTAATCTAGCTAAACTTATTTGATTTGATTGACATGGTTAAATTAATTCAAATTAAATTAATTAATCTGGGTTGATTGGGTTGAATATATGGATTAATGTTTTCAGGTCTATGATGTGCACTGTTTACTCAAATTTTTCTGAATTTGTCGCTAGATTTCAATCTCGGGACAGAATTCTATGTGAAAAATCTTCTATTTAATGATTAACCTTTCTTTATTCAGCATTCTACTTCATGGTGAATCTTCTTTAGAATGCGCCACTGTGCACAATAACCAGGTCGTCGCTTGCTGTCTCAAGTTCCAATTCTGGAAAATGATCCAATGGCTCTCGCAACGAAGGAAGTTGATTGCTATGAAAAAATTTAGTACTTGCATCTCGTAGTTCTGCTTTCTAGAGGTATAGAGGTTAGTGTAGTTGTCATTGTAAATAGTAGTATTTTTTTTTCTGTTTCATACACTCACATGATCAATGTATTAAAGAAAAAAATTAACAGTAAAACGATTTTTCTCATAGAATTATGTCCCAAGATTGAAATCTTGGAGTAAATTCAACGAAAATTTGAGTAAACAGAGCACATCAATGACCCAAAAGAGCATTGATCCAACACACATTTAATACAATCAGAGGTTTGGATTCCTAAGAACCCTTTTTTCTGTTGACGAGAGAGTAATCAGTTAAGTTGATACAAGAAAGCAAAAGGACAAAAACCCAAAAGACCAAGATCCCAGAACTTAAGAAAAAATGCATAAGAAATTATCTTGTGTAATGCCTCCAATTCAAATTCAATCAGCACCGCGCTCTGAATTTGTCTCAAAGAAATCAGGAAAGTAATGTTTATCTTCTAATGATTGATGCTGTAAGGTAGGACGAGAATTAGAGACAGGTATGCCAGCAGGATAGCGAAATGGATGAGATTATGAGACCAAGTTAAGGCCATGGGATTGAAAAGACGTGCAGGGGCACATCAACTTGTGGGGGGTGAGAACAAGTTGATGGAGATGCAAATATTCTATGCTGAACACAAGGAGTTTTTTTCTCTTTTATAACTTAAACTTGAACACAGCCTTGAGTAGAACAGAACTTATGGCCGATCTCTACTGCAAAGCACTGCAATGCCAAGAGAAAGAAAGCCAAGTTGTTGTCACCCATGTGATGACCATGTTGATGACTTATGAAATACAAGCAGAGTCTCTATTTGAGTCAATAACATGTAATGAACCAATGTGAAGCAACATTATGCTTCGTTATGCTAAGGCAAAACCAGTTTGCCATCACCAAATCATAGAGTAAATATTGTGAAGATTTGGTAGTCTACCAGTAATCCCGACAGGAACAGTTTCCAGCCTTGAAATGATGAAACCTCTTGTTGTCTCTCACGATAAACTCTCGGTCCTCGATTTTGGAGAGGATCTTGATGAAATTATGACAGTCCCCACAAATCCTTAGGTTTTTCATTATCCTTAAAGTGGTCCCAGGAGGTGTATTGATAAGCCCATAAGCAATGGCTAGCCTTTCACTGTGGTAGAACAATGCCTTCTCCTTCGCTTCTTGGTCAAGATCATGAAGCACAAACCTTGTGTCCGGCACATATCCAGCATCCCTTACCTCCTTACTCAAAGACCTCAACTTTTCATATGCCTTGCTTCTGTCTGAAGTCACTCTTCTATGATTTGTGTTGCTGTTGTCCTTTGCCCTTTTCATATCACCAAGTTTCAATCCAGGTGGTGATACTGGATAACCCAGTTGCCCTCGTGTTCTGGCTTTCGAGTACTTCTGTAGAGTCTCCCAAATTCTGGAGTTTGGATCAATTGGCATATTTGAAACTAACTCCTTTGCCTCCGCTATCTTTCCTGTTCTTCCAAGAAGATCAACGATAACTTCATAATGCTCTACCGTGGGAGTGATTCCATAATCCCTGCTCATTGACTCGAAATGTTTCTGTCCTTCCTTCTCTGCTCCTAAGCATACACAAGCCATTAAAACACCAACAAAGCTAGAACCATCTGGCCTAATCCTATCTCCTTTCATCCGGGAAAAGATTTCAAGAGCCTTTTCTCCTTCCTTGTTCTCTGCTAAACCCAACAGCATCTTGTTCCAAGAATCCAAATTTCTCACTCCCATTTGCTCAAATATTTCTCTTGCCCCATTTGTATCGCCCAGTTTACAGTACATCTCCACTAGATTATTCAGCACAACAACACTGGACTTGAACTTTGATGAAGACCTCATAACATACTCATCTACCTTTTTCCCTGCTTCCAGCAATTTCAAATCAGCACAAACTTGTATCAACTTTACAATATCGAGCAAGTCTGCATAACCTCCATTCCTCTCCTTTTCATCCATGATTTCAAGAGCTGCCTCCACTTTCCCCTCTTTGCATAAACGCTCAAAATCTGGCCTCACCAGATTCTCTCCTTGAACACCAGCAATTTCTCGTTGATAAGCTCTTGAAACCACAGCTAAATCTTTATTCTTTGTTACTTGTAAACTGTTACCGCTAACACTCAATAGTTCAAGAAACGAGCTTGAGGGATTGGGAGGACGTTTGGTTACAGGTCTAATTCTGGGCTGTGACAAGCAGCTCAGAGAACTAGCCATTACATGAGAGATGGCGAAAACTGAAGAATATATTTCTTTGGGTTCTTGGTTTTCAAATTCCTTTTAAGCTTCAATTGGCGAATTCCACCATCAAAGGTGTTTCAATTTAGAGCAAGGCACAAACTCTGCTTTGAAACCATAACTCCAAGATGCTCAGGCCTTATCCACAAAGGAGCAGCCCCGTCTCACAAATATCTTCCTGAAGCCTCACATGATCAGTGCTATTGAAATGGCCCTGGGACCCCAGGGCCTGAATTAGATAACAAAAAAGAAAAGAAAAACGGAAATTAGTAACAGTGATGTGACTCTTATAGTCTAAAGGTGTGAAAACTTTCATAACTGATGGAGTAAATGGTGAGTGGAAGATAATACATGGTATCCATCTAGAAATAACCGTGTATACATGTTGATAGATGTATCTAATGCAAGAGCATTCTTAACAAATCCAAAATCCACGTGGAAACATGTAGATGAGAAAATAGGTGCTAAACAAGGATTGAGCAAGCTGAAAATGCTCATAACTCAGAAATCAAGATTGTCATTAAAGGCAACCCTGTATCGATTCTGCAGAGAACACCAGGCAAGCCATGCATACCGAGAAAGCTATACGCGTCTAGTTTCCAAAGCATGAAACGGTGCATGATTTAGAGCTTTCTATTAAGAGTTATGGTCATTTTACTCCAAGAGCAGGCTGTCAGCAGAACTGAAAATCCTGCTGCCATATTTTGCAACTTGCAAGACTGCCATCTTCTTCAACTAGCATTTAATGGAGCTTTGAAAATCTTGCTCCCTGTTCAGCTGCACATGAAAAGCTTTGCTAGGCAATAAAAAGATAAGATTTCCTTCCATAAATCTTATCTCTAGACCAAACAAAAGCTGACTTCCTTTAGGAAATCATTGGATGACAGATTTTGCTGAAACTTGTTTCCTACAACTATGCTAGCCACTCTAGAGCTCTAGCTAGACGATAAAACGTGTGTACGTAGGTGTAGATAATCTGGTCTTGATGTTTTGTGATTTTACTGGCCTTACTAGCTTGGAGGGATTATTCCAATCAAAATTAGTGTGTACTTCATCATTGTAGAAGATAGAGACTTGGTTGAAGTTAAGATCAAGTTAAGCTTGTTAGCTTCTTTTACTTCTATCTCTTTGGTAGATTCCATTGAGTGGTGAGCTATCCTAAACACTAATTTCTTTATAATGTCTCTGTATCAATGAGATTTGAGAGTTTAAATCCTTGTTCATCCTCTCTGTAGTGGTATTGTCTGTATCTCTAAAGGGTTGAACATCATCTATCCGTCCTCCCATCCATTTCCACAACCTTCCCTGGTTAGAATTTTGCTGTCATCAGCCTTTGAAATTTTACTGTATCAGTATCATCATCTAATATTATTTGATATTTGATAACCATTTCCTTGAAAATGCAATGTCACTTTTTTCCTGATAAACTAACAAGGTCGCTAATGATATGAGTTTAGGATTGTGGTCAGGCACCATAAAGGTAACACAGCTAAGCTTTGAGGAACCTCTCACACTATCAGAAACTCTCAGAGATTTTTAACCCAGAATGGGTGCAATGACAAATCTATAGTATTGATTACTTTGAAGATGGGAGTTTGGATCAGAGCTATTTCTGAGCCTGTAGACCTAGACAGGATAAGGGCTTGGATAAAATTTTCCGGCCTGATAAATTGGTCCAATTCCCAAAGCCCAAACTGCATTTCAAGTCCTGGTCTTTGCCTATCTCCAAGCAGGAAAACAGGACATATATTTTTTTAACGATCATCATACTCTAGCTGGTCAATTCTTAATTTGAAAAATCAACATACAGTAATTAGAATTCCAAGAGCAAAATAAAAGGAGAAGAGAGAGAAGCCCGATTTTTATAGCTGGAATAAAAATCAATCTAGAAGAGCAAAAATCGTGTTTCGAATCCTTGGTACTTCGACATGACATCAGGCCTTCACGGGAAAAAAAACAAAAGAAATCGTAAGATAAGATAGGAGTTGGCACTTTTCTGGGCCGTAAATGACAATGGGTGGTGAATGTGGGCATGCGCGTTCGTCTTCGGCACCGTAAATCACTCTATCCCATGACTGTGCTATGGGAAAGGTCCGGATGTTCACACTTGGCGACAGTAAGATTGTTTGCCAACACAAGATGATATGCTTGGGAGAAGTGTTTGTTTTGATATTGCTTTACCTTGATTGCCGTGTGGAGCTCATAGATTTAATGAAATAAAAATTCTTATTTATAAAAAGTTTCAGTTCTTGTAAAATTATTTTTGATTTTTTTCTAAATGATGATCCAGTGTAGGAGATTGTAAAAGAGTTGAGCTGTCAGATACAAAATTGATGATATTAAATTAAGTAAAATGTTTAACAAATATGTTTATGTAAATTAAAAAGATTAAGGTTAAAAAAATATATGAATATGTCAAACTAATTCACAATATGATGTAGGAGATTATAAAAGAGTTGAGTTGTCATATACTTGATGATGTTAAATTAAGTGAAATGTGTATCAAATATGTTTATATACTAATTAAAAAGATAAAGGTCAAGAAAATGTTTAGATATGTCAAATTATTTTATTTTATTTTTTGACAAAAACATACACAGATCTTTGAGAGAATACCTTGAAATTTTTAAGTGAAAAGTTTTTAGTTTCAAATGAAAGGATGGAAATTTGGCAATCAAGAAAAGATTATTTTTATTGTGTAGTTCAAGATTCTTTTTTTTATTATTAATATTAAAAAAAATTGGCTCCTTTTTTTTATGAAGTGTTGTTGTGTCTTCTTGAAAACATGGATTTTTTTTTCTATTAAATTTTGAAGTTACTTAAAAAATGATATCAAATCACTTTTAAAACAATACAATTCTAGAAACATTTCTAAAAAATATTATATTTATTTTTAATTTTTATTAACGCATAGATCGTATTAAGAATATAATGGACATATAATCCGAGCGCATTAGTCGAACTAATCCTTTTGCCTTTACTTGAAAAGAGTAATAATAATCATATTTTGATGCGACTAGCAGCCCTCCCTAACCTTAGAGAAAATAATATAAATCATATCATAGGATCTCATCTAAAAACTTAAGCTTTTAAGTTGAATTTGTTTTTTGACATGGTATTAGAGCCTTATTTACTAAGTGGTCACGAGTTTGAATCTCACCATCCTTATTTATCTGATAGAAAATAAATACAAGATAGTGTGGACCTGTGCAAGTTTCAAACCCAAAGAGCTTTCATTTGAGGAGTGTGCTAAAGAGAATAATATAAATCATATCATGAGACCTCACCTAAAAACTTAAGATTTTAGGTTGAATTGGTTCTTTGAAATGGTTCAAAGCCTTGCTGACCAAGCGGTCACGAGTTTAAATCTCACAATCCTCATTTATCTGATAAAAATTAAGCACAAGGTAGGTTTTCACTTGAGGGGGTATGTTAGAGAGAATAATATAAATCATATCATGGGACATCACCTAAAAGTTTAAGTTTTTGGGTTGAATTAGTTCTTTGACACCTAATCCTTAATCCTAAGGAAAAGAAATAAGGAGCAGCTATCTTTGGTTGTGCTCTCAAGCCATCACAACAAATATACAAGATTGTCGAGCAAATGATGCCATAACTAACGTTCTTGTTCCTTCAACTATAGGCATGTGCGCTGATAACTATTCCTTGACGAAAGCATTTTGTTCATTCTGCAAGTTAAAATTAGAAGAACTATACAAGATATTATTTTTTTACTTATGTCTTTATCTCCTTTATTATAAATTTCTAGAGTAATATAGAACTGCTACTGAAAACTCATCTAAAAGCTTAAGCTTTTAGAATGAGATGATTATTTGATATGGTATCAAAGCCTTAATAACCAAGTGATTTTGAGTTCAAATCTCATCTTCTCATTTTAATTAATAAAAATTAAGCACAAGGTAGTGTGAGTCTATGTAAGTTTTAAGCCTAAAGAGTTTTTACTTGAGATGATATGTTAAAGAGTAATATATAACTATTCTCCATCTAAAAACTTGACCTTTTAGGTTAAGATGATTTTTAACGTAAATATATAATGATTACAGCTTCAATATTATAAATTTTTTCATTAATTGGTTGGCATGCCGAGAAAGACCCGAAACTTGAAATTTTTGCCTGGATCATAACTTTGCTCTTAGAGTCGAGAATATGCATTTTTATCTTATCGATAACATGATTATTTTAAAGAGAGTCTGGATTAAAACTCATAAAATCTCTGCTCTTGATTTTAAGCTTATAGAACTTTATTGTCTAAGGGCCTGGATAATTCTATTTATCCTAATAGACTAGTCCAATTTCAAAGCCCAAGCTACATTTCAAGTTCATGATAGAATATAAACACTCATTATACTCTTTTCAATTGTTAAATATTAAGTTTCAATATAATTATTATAATTATCAAATACATGTTTACCCATCAATAAAATTGAATTGGTAAAAACCAGGTGACATGATAATTTAATCCATAATTATAGTTAAATTTAGTTAAACTCAAATGATACTCGGCCAAGTCATCTTCAAGAGTATTTTTTAAAAAACTATTTAAAATGATATTGTTTTAGTTTTTTTTTATTATTTTTTTGTAAATGATGTTGTTTTATTTTAAAAAAATTGAAATGACATTCTCTTGAGATAAATCTGAATTGACTCATCGACCTACAATCAAGTCGAACAATTATGACAATTAGAATTTATAGTGTAAAATAAAAATGAGAAGAAAGAAAAAACCAATGTTTTAGATCTGGAATAAAAATCAATATAGAAAAGCAATATTAATGTTTCAAATCCTTGATATTTCAACATGACATAAGGTGTAAGACCTATATTTTTGACTCATCAGACCAAAGCCCAAACTCAACCCAACTAACTTAGATATTTAAAGAAAAAATTGTTAGAGAATTGTTTTTCTCTCTTTTCCTGTTTTCTTCTCTCTACCGTAACTTTCTCCCAAAATACCAAGGAAATAAGCTTTAAACTTAAGTTTTAGTTCAAAGAGGGTTGAAGAAACAAATATCTTCCTCTTTTGTTATTTTTTATTAGGAAATTGATTAAGAATCAGTTTGGCTTTATAATTATATTTTGGTCTCTAAGTTTAGACTTTTAATCTTTTATGTTATTTTTTCTTCAAGTTGTTTTTTAGTGTTATCCATCTCCATTATAGGTTCTATAACGTTCCTCTTAACGATCTTTAGTAATTTCGGTTATGCATTTGTTTGTCTTTTGCTTTTGTTTTCTGGGCAAGTGAGATAATCTTTAATATGCATGTAATATAAATAATATATGTATGTTGATTATATGATGAGTACAATTAATTAATTCTTGAATATTTATTATGTTATTTTATTATCTAAGTACTCATCTAATTTTGAATTTACACTCCCATTCTGTTGAATTAAATTCTATTCAATATGACATTCGTTTACTTTGATAATTATACGAACATCTATTATGTCTTGATATAGGACTTGTCAGTAACTCCATGCTAAAATAGCGTAATTAGTCTATGTGCACATATTATTCTGTATACTTAGCTGGTAAGAGAGGCACTAACCTGTGGCGACTGATCCTCCCATGGTGATCATCTTCGGATGTCATCTGATCACTTTCAAATGTTAGCTGATCTCTGACATATATTTCATTATTTTATGTTAATATGTTTAGTATGTATATTTATATCAAGATATGTATGACTTGCAAATTATTAATATCTAAGATGTATATTAAATGTTATTCTCTCATTGAATTGATTGAACTCACCCCTCTATTTTAATATTATTCTAGACTCTTAGTTTCTGTTAGCAAGGAACTTTGTTGAGTGTTTCTGATTCTTTAATTTTGGTATGTATACCTTGCTTGTTCCATGAGATTTTCCTTTTAGTTTTGATTTGTTGTCTTAGATGTTCCACTATTATATTTTTCTTTGTTCAATGATTGGATTTTATCTAATGTAATAAGTTTTATGGATTATTTGATTTTTCTATTTGATGATAATGAGTTTTAAAGTATTATTTAATTTTATTACTTTGAGGAATATTATATTTTAAAATATTATGAAACGCTGTAAAATTCTTATATAATTTGTTTTATGATATGTATGTTATGAAGCTTAGCGTAGGTATGGTGTTTTTATGACATCACTTATGTGTTATTGGTCATGGACCTAGGATCTAGGTCATGACAGAAGGCCTTTTAAGGAAAAAAAAAAAAACAAAAACAAAAGAAATTGTACCATTAGGTAGAACTATGAAAAAAAATTAGGCTATAAATTACAATGAGGTGAATATGGATATGTGTGTTTGTCCCTGGCACCGTGAATTAATCTATCACATGATTGCACTATGAAAAAGGTTCGGAGGTTAACATTAGACGAGTATTTGACACAACTTTAATTTATGTTTTTGTTTTTAGATTTTTTTTTAAAAAAATTATTTTAAAAAATTATTAAAATGATATTTTTTTTAGTGATTTCTAATATTGTGTTAATGTTTAAAATAAAAAAAATTATTTTAATATATTTTCAAGTGAAAAACAATTAAAAAAAATACTCTACATCACAATCTTAAATATCATCCTTTTTGTAAGTTTGTTTGCCAACACAAGATGATATGGGTGTGAAAAGTTTTTATTTTGTGTTTTGTAAGATATTGTTTTAACTTGATTATCACTTAGAGGTCATGGATGACACAAAAATTGAAAAGGTTCAATTAGCTCTCCTTGAAGAATTTTGTTTTTATTATTTTGGCTATATAAGTAGTGCTTGGTATTGTCATATAGCGGTAATTTATTTTTAAAGTGTTTTTATTTGAAAGTACATTAAATAATATATTTTTTATTTTTAAAATTTATATTTTTAATATTAACATATAAAAAAGATTAAAAAAAAATACACAATTTTTTTTTAATTTTTAAACAAACATGACATGGCCACAAACAGGCTGTTTCAATTTTTAAAGATCAAACTGTTTTTTTTTTTTTTTTTTATGAAGTGCGCATACATATATATAAATTATAAGTTCATTAAATTCTTGTCAAAACATGGTACATGTTGGGTTTGTTTTTAAACTATGTCGGAGTCAAATTAGTTAATCTAAGTGATATGATATATTAATCTATGATTTATCATCAAATTTGAGTGAGACTTGACCCCTTTAATTTTAGGTTTTTTTGAAAAACTACTACAAAAGTAGAAAGAAAAAACCATTTTTTTAGCTGGAATAAAAATAAATATCTAGAAGAGCAATTGTCGTGTTTTGGATCTGTGGTACTTCAACCTGAAATAAGGCCTTCTTAGGAAAAAAACAAAAGAAATCGTAAGATAAGGTAGAACTGAAGAAAATTTGGGGCCGTAAATTACAATGGAGGGTGAATATGGATCTGCGCGTTCGTCTATGGGAAAGGTCCGGATGTTGACATTGGCTTGTGCATGTAGCAAGATTTTTTTTGCCAGTCCAAGATGATGTGCTTGTGAGATGTGTGTATAGTTTGCTTTCTTGTAAGATGTTTTTTTTATTTTTTTGATAATCCGGGGTGTCCGAACCAGTTTACACGCACCACAACTAATTCCCGGACTCACTAAACATCTTACAAGCCTAGCAAACAGGTAAGACACCGCGGGGATAATAGACAAACATGCCGAGGCTTGAATCCAGAATGCATAAGTAGTTGATTACTTTTTGGATAGAGATCATGGGATTTTTGAAATAAAAATTCATATAAATGGTGACTATTGTATTTTAATTTAAATCTTGTGTCTAAGTGAATGCCTTGGGACTTCGGAATTTCAAAGGAGTGGATGGAAATTTGGAAATTAAGAGAAGATTTTCTCTAGTTCAAAAATTCTTTTTTCCAATGATTAATATTGAAAAAAAAATGACTTTTTTTTTCTTTTTATAGAGTGTTGTTTCTTTAAGGCTTGAAATCTTTTTTTATTTAACTTGACTTTTGAAGACACGAAATAACATGATATTAAACCACTATTTATTCAATAAAATTCTATGACATTTCTTAAAGAAAAATGTTATCTATTTCTAATTTTTATTTTCACATACATGGTGTTAAAAACTTAATACACATACAATCGAATGCATCAATCGAGCCAATTCTTTTACCATTTTTCAAGAAAAAGTAATAGTAGTTATATTTTAATCGAATAGTATCTCGATCTTGTTTGGAAATGTTGTGCAAATTGTATTTTTTTAAATTTTAATTTTTTATTTAAAATTAATTTATTTTATATTTTTATATTATTTTGATTTACTAATGTTAAAAATAATTTTTTTAAAAAAATTATTTTAATATATTTATAAATAGAAAAACATTTTAAATCACTAGTATAATTCCAATCATACCAAAACCTTAATCCTAAGGGGGAAAAAACAAGGAACAGCTAGCTTTGGTTGTGTTCGCATGCCATCACGACAAGTATATGAGCTTCCCAGGCAAATGATGGCAAAACTAACATTTTTTTTTTTTTTAGTTTAACGTGGCTGTTCGAATTAATTTGTGAATATCTTGATTAATTTTATAAATTTTGAAATTAACAACTATATAATTTTTCAATAATCATCATATAAGCAACACAGAACTTAAATCTAAAATCACATAAAAACAAATCTTTTAATTTTAAATTTTTATTATTAGATGATCATCTAGGCGGTTGCAAAACTAACATTCTTTTTCGTTCAACTATTGGCATGTGCGCCGACAACTATTCCTCGACGGAAGCATCCTGTTCATTCTGCACGCCAGAGTTCGAAGAACCAAACAAATTATTCTTCTTCATGGAAAACCGACCCCGACTATACCCTGTAAAAGTCCCCAAAAAGATGCTGTTTGACAAGCGTTCGGCTCACAACTCATTTGAACCCACACGTTGTAGAACGAAGAACAGCACGTGAGGTTGAAACTTCAACAAATCAAAACCATCCTCTCCAAGGAAACAAAGGGGACAAAAAAAATCTCAAATTTATTAAGTTCTCAATTTTATCTAAAACTAAAACATTCATCAATCAGGCCCCTGATTACTCAAGATTTTATACTTTTATTTGTACTCACCAATATTTTCTCGAGAGATTACCGTTCTATTGAATAAAACATGCACACTAGATAGAAAATGAAGGAGCTCGAGAAAGGTGTGAGAACGTTAGAGGACCCAATTGGTAAAAAAAAACTCTTTATTTCAGAATGAAATTAAAAGAATTGATTATTCATAGGTTATGGGCAAAATTGTGGTGTCCTAAAAGGAAAAAAGTGTAAAAGCCCCACCTTCATGTAGCGACACTAACAGCTAATATGCCTCGAATCTTCCCTTCTCAACGTTCTCCATGCTTATATATAGCCCACCAAACCCTCAAAAGCCACCAAAACATAATTAAACCCAAAAAAGAGCAACCACGTAGAAAGAACGATGTCAACCACAAGGTTGTTACGTTCGTCTAAGCCTTTGCGTCATGTTGGTCCTCCTAGCGCAACTTCTTCGCCATTTTCTACGGTAAAATGTGCCGGCAAGGCTACAGGGTTGAATGGGGAGAAGATGGTTTCTGGGGATCATGGTGATCATAAAAGGAAATCCACGGTAGCTGTCAAAGCATCTGTGGCTACTTCACAGGGCTCTTTGCTCACCGTAGAGCCACCAAGGGTTGAGCGAGGATTAATAGATTTGGCTTCTTTACTTGCTACAGTTAGTAATGCTTTGCTTAAGGTGGTGAGGCCACCGGCTTTGAAATCAAAGCAGTGGAAATTCCAGGTCCAGAAGCTCATTGAGAAGGTAATTTCTTTTTTATTAGTAATTGATTTGTAGCTTTTTTTTTCTTCTAAAAAAATTAATCCATGAACCTTTTTGGTTTGATTGATTTATTTATTTATTTTTGTTATAAGACTTTTTCATGTACGCTTCACAATTTAGTTGTTAAAGACCCTAAAAGTGTGGAGGTGTGAAAGGTTCAATGTTCAAAACTTCAATGGGAAAATCTTGCAGAAAATCATAGTTGTATGATGGCCCATCTGCAACCCTTGTGTTTGTTTTTGTGTTATTTATTTATTTATTTATTTATTTATTTTAGTTCATTATATTAAAAATAAATTTTAAAAAATAAAAAAATATTATTTTAATATATTTTTAAATAAATAATATTTTAAAAAGCAATCCTTACTAAAATACCAATTTAGCTCTTAAAGATTTTACACTTTCAGTGCACTCCATTCACACACAGGATAGACCTTGACCAGATACAATAGCAGGGATCTGCAGCTTTTTTCTATGCATGCATTGTATATCATATAATTTCTGAGTTTCTGCAACTGATTTTATTTCCTCAATATGCTTGCATGCAAACTTTATTTTAGTAACTTTGCTTGGCATACATGAATTTGCATTTTGTGGGGAAAAAACTTATGATTATAAAGCAATGGATAAATTTAAATTGATCAACTGCAACTGCGCAGGCTATAATTGATTGTCGATTCTTCACGTTATTTGCTGTTGCGGGGTCTTTGCTTGGTTCAACATTGTGTTTTGTGGAGGTAAATATTATTTTCTCTATCTTATTTCTATTTTTGATTGGCCTAAAATATTTTTCTAATTATATTACAAAAGTATTTATTTTTTATTAAAATCTTATTTATTAATTATGTTTTTTAATCTTCGTTAGAAGTTAAAATATATATGTAAAAGGATATCAGTAGAAGGTTGGAGCAATTTTGAATGAGATGGTCCTATTTTTGAGTGATATTTTCTTTCTTATAAACAAGAGATATTTTCTTTGAACATATATTCCAATATTGCTGATAATTAATTAATACCACCTTTTTTGAATCATAATATTGCAGGGTTGCTTTCTTATTCTGGAGTCATATTTTCAGTATTTCAACACACTATCTCGAGTTTCAGATCAAGGAAACTTGGTGCATCTACTTATAGAAGCCATAGGTAGTTATTATCTACCTCTTGTTTTCTTAGAATTAAAACCAATTTTATGCTTCTGTTTCTTCTCTTTTTTTCTAACTACATCGTGCTCCATTATTATTTTGAGTGCAGACTCGTTTCTGGTAGGAACTGCCATGCTTATTTTTGGAGCCGGGCTGTACGTCATGTTTGTGGGATCAAAGAATCCAAAAGATGAAGCGTTATCGCTGCCAGACTCAAACTTGTTTGGCCTCTTCTCTTTGAAGGTGAGTCTTTTTTTTTTTCAATTATTAATCCAAAATAATTCATTCATAAATTCCAAGTATTGATTTTTTTGGTTCTTCTTGCAGTCCCTCCCAACATGGGTTGAAATGCGATCAGTTTCACAAGCCAAGTCTAAAATCGGGCATGCCATTATGATGATACTTCAAGTGGGAATGTTGGAGAAATTCAAGAATATACCATTGGCTACCAGTTTGGATCTTGCCTGTTTTGCTGGAGCAGTCCTGTTTTCGTCAGCTTGTATATTCCTACTCTCAAAACTCTCTCCTGGTGCCATGGAAGATAGGTGGTAGGCAGGTAGCTACAGGATGGATGGATGGATGGATGCTATGTCTTTTTGCCCCTCCTCATAGCATGCATAGAATTAAGGAAGCATAGATGAGAGCAATTTTTTTTTTTTTTATCTTAACCCATTCTTTTATATGTGCTGCCACTATGAACTATAAAGTTCTAAAATTGACAGGAAGTGAGCTAAGGGGACCTGAAGTTACATGCATGGGACTCGTAGTGGAAAAGCACGGTGTTCCTTGTATGCAAGCTTCTTTGATGTATGATTAGCAGTTCCTTTCTTTAATTTGAATAAAATTCTCAGTACTTGAAGAAGTTGCAAAATCAGTGATTGTTTCTTCTTCACCTGCTCGTCTAATAGATACCATCCCCCCTTCCCCAACTCAATTCCCAAAACAAATAAAATGCATTCTCCTAGAAATATGAACAATTTATACTGATAGCATTTTGGCTTCAAATGTTGACACAAAACGTGAAAGTTGCGGTTCCAACCAGCAAGCCGACTTTTTCACGGACGTGAGACTCATCAGTAAACCATTAGCCATTAACTTTACTGATAAATCGATTGTAATGTCAGAGTAAGATGCTTGCCTCACCTTCTGATATAGAGAGAGGACGGGAGATAGTTCAGCGACATCATGCTCCATGCAATGACGAATCTCTGCTGTGTTCAGGATTTTGTAGTCTTGTGTTGCTTCTGCTTGAGGAGATCAATTTCATCCTCTTTTTCATCTTCCAAGAGGGCATCGACAGCACCATCGTCATCATCACCAGCAAAATCTTCCAAGAAAATGGTTTATATTATATTATGAAACAGTACTCTTGAAAGTAACTGGTATATTAAGAAAAATCCAGTACTCTACTATAAAACATTAAAATATGATTATATTGTGTTCTGACACTAAATATCATCAAACCGATCACTGTGATGCTGTCGCTTGAAGGGTGTATTTCGTTCATGGCTAGGAAATTCCTGGAAGAAAGATATTAAGAGCATTAAATTCTACTCTACTGTAAAACAAAACCCTAAACTAACTACAATTTAATAATTTATTACGGTGGTTCTATGGTCATATTAGTAATTTTCTGTAAATTTCTCTCCATTTGTGATCGTGAATTTCTTTTTTCAGAGGGCCTTGGAAATTCTTTTCCTACTAGAAGTCTTCCCCTCCCTGTAGTCATTAATTTTTTATTGCCTCCTGAGAAAATCTTCTCTGAAAAGCTAAAAAAAGCCCAACGTCACATCCCATGTAACGTAAGTTCTCAGCATCAGAAGTTACTGGACATAACACAAGTTTGGCTTATTCTTTGTCCAGATTCATAGCTAATCACTTTGTCGTAGACCCAACTCAATCAGTTGCAACTTTTAAAAGACGGGAATGAGCTGTACACCATAAATATGATGACTTGTGAGACAAGCATGAATATAGTAGACTAGGGAATGAGTTTAGAGCTCATTTGGTGCCCATGCCGCTCTCTCTAGAGGTCTTACACATGCCTTGCATTTCTCCTTTCTAACGAAAAGTAGATAGTTGAACTTGAATGGACATCACGCTTTTAGACTTTTAAAAATGACCCAATAATTGAGGAGACCAAAATGCAATTTTACATGATCGTTGGCTAAGTCCCCGAACCATTTCTCCATTTTGAGCAATAATTCAAGAGGTGAAGCAAAGTGCTATTTGCCAGTCCCCGGTGGAATAGTATTAGAATGTTGAAAAGGCAATTCAAATTCGTGAAAAAATCGACGCCCAAGTCTTCTGCCTTCTTCATTTCCACTTGCTGCAAAACACCCTCTGCTCATAGCAAAACCAACTCTTTGTCGTCAAATTCGTGCTCTTTTTGGAAAAACTGTACAGTAAGTAAAGTATTGCTTCAAATGGGAAGGAAGATCACGAAAGCTCAATCCTTGAAACAGAAATCCAGAACTAAAGGAATGCAACTCTACTCTGAAGACAAACATGGCATTAAGCGACAAACCAAGTCCAGGGCAATAGAGATTCATTCCTTACATGCTGAAGCGAACATGGCACTAAAATGGGTGCAAACCTAGACCCGTGGGCCAACAGTACAAAAAAGTACAGTTATAAAACTTGATATAGGATCAACCAGCACGTACAAGTGCGACTCACTTGGGTTAATCCAGGTTAATACAACTTTTAGAACATCTGGTTAATCCAGGTTAATACAACTTTTAGAACATCTATGTAAGGTGATCCCAAACGCGGACTCAGAACCAGCTCTAGGTGTAAATAAACAAAAACCTTGCCCTAATAAGAATGGAGCCCATTAGCCGAAGCACTCATACCAATCGAATTAACTTTTATAACATTTGCTCAATAATTTCTGTTGCAAATTTAGTTTTTTTTTTTTTTTTGGCAACCTAAACTCGGAGAAGACACCAATTTCCTTCAAACATCATGAATCAGTTCACTTCCATTGTGTCCGCCTTCATAATTTCATTATTTTCGTTCGTCCTCTGTTACTCAAGATTACAGAACAAAGCACACGCCCCCAAATATCTATGGCTTTCAATTGTAAACCAACTTCTCATTCCTAGGCTACTTGCTGAGAGATGTCGATGGTGAGAAAAAAGAATACGAGGGATGATGCATTCGTGACTAATAATACATTAAAAAAAAAATTCCCGTCCATGACTCCTCGAACTCTGTTAATTGAACATAGTTATTGATGAGCCAACAAAACTTGTTTGTGACTTTGTGGTGAAAAACTACCGAGTTGAGAAAGATAGTTTCATGATATTGCAAACATGCCTATGGAGTCTGGAACTTGATTCACAATCATTGTTTTCCAGGAGCAATCATAATGGCTGGGGTTTTAGGGCACACGACATCAACCTCCACAACTGTTAATGTGTTTTGCTATATATGGCAAAGAAGAGCTCACGAACCAGAGCTGCATTGATGATTCTAAGCATGTAAATCTTGCCATATTCCACTATGTAGATGAAATTATCTCCAAAATAAGATCAACAAACCAATTCAGATAATCCTTGTGCATGTAAAATAAGCTGTTATCCCTTTAGTTCCTGAAAAATGTAAGGAGACTGATGTTACTTACAATCAGTGAGGTTGAGCAGGAGCATGTCCCCTCTCTCTCCGCGATTCAGACAAGACAAGATCCCTTTTACCCTTCCCGTCTATTTTGAGCTCGCACCATGCAAATAAATTTGAGAAACCTTTTTCCTTCATGCGGATCCCTTTTTTCACTTGAGTTTTTTTTAACAATAATGGTCAGACTTGAATCAAAATATGCAATTTATATTTGAGTATTAATCGAATCAGACAAGCATATATTTGAAATAAACTGTTTTAGATAAACACTCTCGATAAGGTGATTTATTTATTTAGCTTCTCATCAAATTATGTCGGGCGGGTCTCGGTAAACACAACCGGATAATCTCCAGTTGTAAAGCCTTTGAGCCCAAATTCAATCTGATCAAAGCCCACTCGGCTGCCTCTCCCATCATACACTGGAAACTGGAAGGGGAACCTTATAGGCCGAGTATCTAATGTCCCACTGGCTGTGATTTCTGTGCTTCGACTACGACCAAACGAATCAAATCCAAGATTGAGACATGACATTACAAGAAATCAAAATTTGCTAGACAGAAAAGTGGCACGTCTACAAATTGGATCCGTTTATATAATGCACCAGGAACAAAGTTCCACTCGACCCAGTTCAACTAGAGACTCTGAGATTGGGAAAATGAATCGAATAAGGGGAAAACTAGAAAACAAGAACCAAAAAGAATAATTACAGTATGTTAACATAGTCCTATTTAAGAATAAGAATTATACAGCAGAAAACCCTTTACAAAGTTCACATGGAAGCCAGAAGCTCTCTCATTTCTGACACTGAAGGGATGCTCTCGTTGGGATAGATCTTTGCAACGAGTTGTGCAAAACTTTCATACTTGTCCAAGAACTCTTTCTGTCAAATTAAGATAAAAGTAGATCGATCTATTAACTATATGGCTTTATTAGCAGTTTACTGAATGAGACGCAAAACACAATTAATTATTTCATCAGAAGATGAATCCGAGCACAAACTGTTTGCAATAAGAAAAAAAATGATTCCCTTGGCCAGCATCAACAAGTTCCATAATGAGGAAGGTTTTTTCAGGGTAAGGAAAGGAAATAGTACCACTAGCATTCCCCTGTTTGGATGTGCAAGGGAAAGCGAGCAAATGAGAAGGGAATGCGAGTGTTAATAAATATAAGATCAATTACTGAACTACAAAAATATTCTTAATGAGGGGGCTGTAATTACTATGTAATTTCAAACTGAGGGCATTTGTTTCATTTAAGAATCTAACAAACCTCAACACCGAAAGGGTAAGATGGATGGATGACAATTTCTATTATTTGTGGGTTTTCTATCCTCCAAAGTGCTTACCCTCCCTTCATCAAGAATGAAAATCGAATAAAGGTTGGGGGTTCTAAACCCACCTTTCCCTTCCATGACCCCCAAAAACTCTCAAGAACAAACCACGTAAGTTGAGTTTCCATTTGTAGGTTACTACATGCTTTGCTCATAACTCAAATTCTTTGTTGATCAAGAACTTTCCAACGATCAAACACCCATTACTTGCTCCACCAGATGACTTTCAAGAAACATTAAAGATCTAATCCTCAAATATTAAGCAAGTGAATTACCTTGCACTTATCCCACAGAGAAGGTAATAGTTCTTCTGAAGTTAAGTTCTTCTGTAACCTCTTATACATTGCACTAATAGACTTGTCAACCTGTGGCAGAAAAACAATGTTATCACAACACTAGATTCGAGACCAGACTCCAGAGACAAATCAGATTATAGTGGAGGCGTTAACTTACCCCAGATAAACTAGATTTTAACATCTTTCGGAGATCCATTTTTGACAATCCAAGCTGGAATGGGATCTAAAAGGAAAAAAATAAAAGGCAAAGACATTAAGCATTTTAACAGTTTGAGCTGAAACTCGTAAATCTTAAACCATTGACAGTGATGTGATAGTATGGCTTCAAGCAGTTCTTTGCTGGAACCATGTTAGCATCAACCGTATCCATATAACTGGCAAACTTCTTGCCAAATCAATTAGATCTTAGGAGCTGAGCATGCAACACTGCAATTCTTGTGCTAACCAGCAGAGGCTTGCAGAACTCAAAAACAACATTTTGAGTATAGCCACAGGTTGCCCAGCAAGCAAGGCCAGGGAGAAAAGATGTAAAAAAGACATGTTTTTGTTCCATTTATCATTGTTTTGATGACTGGATTAGTATCTTCCATCTTATGCAAATCATGGCAACAAAAAGAAAAGAAAGAAAGGAAAAGGAGGTATAACACTATCATATCTTTCATAGAAGTTCATAACAAACTCTGGGAAGCTAATATGATGGGGTGTACTATGTATGACAATTGATCACCACAAACTAACCTCTTCTGGTGTTATGGTGTACATCAAATCCTCAATCTTGCGAGCAAACTGGAAGAGTTTCTCAAATTGCTGCAGAAACCAAACTTGATGAGGACAAGCACCATCCAAAAGTTAAGGCAAAAATCATTTAAATTTCAGCAAAACATTAGAAACCAGAAAGACAAAACTGGAATAAAGACTGGCAAAAAGAGACCAGGAATACGATTGCTTACATAGAAAATAATCATGCTGATATGACGTGTACAAGCTTGTTCATAAGCTTCGCTTGCCTGGTGATAGAATTTGGCTAAAGTTGGCACTACATTGGCTAGGTCATACAAGCTGCATGCAACTGTTTCTAATCAGCAGACTTGATGATCAAGGGGAAAAGTCTTTTTCCTGAATCAAGATTTTTCACAAAAAGAGGAAAGTTTCCAAAAGAGAGAGAGAGAGATGTACCTATTTTGAAATGCTGCATAGTTTTCCAAAAGGAAGACATCCGCGTATTTTGGATCTGTTTGTGCAATTTTCTCCAAAGTCACAAACATAATACTAACCTGTCAAATAACATCCACATTGTAAATTTCATTTCAACTTGTACTTAAAAGAGGGGGGGAATAAGAAACAACACCACACTGTCTGATTCTCTTTAAAAAAAAAAAAAACACAAAGAAACGCTTAAGAAAAGACTACTCACAAATTTTGTGTATGCCTGATCAACCAAATCCCTAGATTGTCCCTGGATATACTGCTCCATACGAGTTGCAAGAGTTGCAAATCTGTGCAAGACAAGGTTACATCATTTTTATGATAAAAATAAAAGTTCGATCAATGTTACATATCATATAGCATGAAACAAAAGAACTTATCATAGCACGCAATGTAAAAAAACTGCAAAATCATTGCAAAGATCCAAGTATTGTTAGTTTAAAATACAGCTCCTGCTGTTCATCGTAAACCTAAGCAGCCAAGCACATCCAACTTGAACTCAGTAAAATATGCAAGTCAATTATAATCACAGGCAAGAGTTAAGAGTAGGAGTTAGTTCCTGAACACAATAGCAGTGAGCATAATACACTTAAAGAGTTCACAGCAAATCACCAAGTGAAATAAGTATCATAAAAGTTGGCTACTTTGATCATTTCGCAGCAAATGTTAGCTAGATGGTCCATATCTGTTAGGATACACATTTATAATTAATTAGTTCTTGTGGCATATAATATTCTTGTATCTTAATTTGACAGACTGAAAAGATGCAAGTTCACCCTGAACAACATGAAACACATCCATCAGATCCAAATTACCTTGGGATGTAGGATAAAACCCCCGTCTGCCGCACATTACGCTCATTTCTTTCAATTTGGTGGCAAGCTTCATCAACAAACTGCAATGTAGATATCAAGGTAAACAAGCTATTAAAGAAGCTTGGAATGTGTATGGATATCACTTGTTTTAAGTTGAATGTTAAGCACGTACACGACTGAATTGCATAGAAATTCTTGACTCTAGGTCACCAAGCAAGAGACGCACAAATCCTGCAGCATCAGCTTTCTGACCAGAGAGATAGCGCTCTGTAATCCCATGCATTGATATGCAGCGCAGGGGATCTATCTTGTATGCCCAATCAACCACAGCATAAAAATCATCCTAAAAATCCACGACCCTCCACAAATCAGCACTTGGGAGGTTATAATAGTATTTAAAATTAAGCAATGAATCACTCAGCAATACCTACTGCTAGTAAGCAATATAATAGCCATAAAAAGAGGGGTGAAGATGCTGAGAAGCACCAACCAACAACAAGAAAAGTTTAAACATGGCATACATACATTCATTCAAAAAAATAAAAACGTGCACATGCATATGCAAGGGCATCTCTCTTTATGTATGTAAGGTGCATGCAAGAATGCATACACACATATAAGGAACGATGCAAAGTATACATTACTTGGATTCCATTAAGCAAATCCTGAAGAGATTCATTTAGTGCTGCCAGATCTGCAGAATTTTTACCTACAAAATCAAGTAAATTATCACTGTTTAACTTCTAGAAGTGACAGAGCTTTCATGGCAAACTTTTATACATATTTGAAGAGGGATGAATACAGATCTAAGAGGTGTTACCAGCTTTGCCATCATTCTCATCAATGTCCATAATACCCAAATCGTCGTCGTCGTCATCATTGTAATTCCCACCTTTATTTCCATTAACCACACCTCCTGGGGGAACAAGTGCAGGAACCTCGAAGCACATGAAGTGTGCAAAAAAAGAACTCTGCAGTTTGAATTGCAAAGCAATAAATCATTCATGGAAGAGGCAACAACATTAATGATTTCCAACATATGTATGCAGATATTGTAACCTCATCTACAAGGAGTGGGATGAATATTGTCAGCATTTTTGCATAAGCTTCAGAAACTGAAGATGTATCTGCATTATGTGCACTTTGACTCGAGCCTGTAGAAGCTTCCAGCCAGACAGTTGGATTTCTTGATGCTTTTGTACTAGCACGAAGCTCATTAGCAAATTCACGAGCCTGCATATGAATGAGATAACTCTTAAAATGGTATATTTGAAATACCATAAATGCAGCAAAAAAAAAAACAGAATAAACTAAATGAAAATGGCACCACTAAACCCAAATAAATTCATAAACAATTAAGTAAAAACTAAATGTTTAGTCAATAAAAAGATGTGGCTTGACCTCCCGGCGAAGAAGCAGGTTAAGGGAGCTACAATATGCTTTCCTCAAAGGACCCAAGCAATTCTTGTCGAGACTCTGGTGACAGAAACAGGGAAATGTTAGTAAGGAGCAACTGAGAGAGAGAGAGAGAGAACACAAGTAAACTTATGAGATTTATTGCAAAAGGTTTGTCATGAACCTTTAAATGCTGTAGAAGGCGAGCATATGTCCTGCATTTGTACCTTAAGTCAGCATGATCAGGCCTCTTCAACTGTCCACGCTGTTTCATGCAAAGCACACAAGCAAATATTAGAATTCCGAGACCCAATAATAATCTTTGTGATCTGTATAAAAAGATCAGAAAGCTGAAAAATACTTGTGAAAAATAACTCTTGTCGCTTATCATGAAATCCACCAAACTTGCGAAGTAGTTTCTCAAGAACTCAGAAGCTCTCCTGACAAATGTAGTTTTTAATTTTTCAAGTTCTGTCCGCTTTTCTTTAACCTGTAATAATATCATCCACTATTTTAGAAAAAGACAGTACACAAAATGTACTCACATTAACAAATAACTCTGTTATCTAGCTCCATCCTAAAATCTGAATTCAAAAGAATGTCAAAAATTACTACCCACCAGACAAGGGTCCTTCAATTTGTGTTCTTGGGATCATTTTGGAAATCATAAAGCATGGTGCATCACATCATTAACAATAGGAGAGAGAATTGCCATGCATGTGTAGTGAGTAATTCAGATGACTTTTACATAGATGACTAATCATCAAAAAAAAGCTCGTGCATCTAGATGCATAGCCAATTATTCTCTTACATAATCTTCTAAACAACCTAGTTAATCATTTTGTTAGTAGAAAAAATCAGGGAGAAGAAAGTGGCTCGGAGCATACAGCACACATATTTGCATAGATTGGATCCAAATTAGGCACTTGAAGACCACGTAAAGCACCAGTCAACCACTCACATGCTTCAATGTTTTGAAGCATGCGTTCCTCATCAAACGAACCCCCTGTTAGACAAGCTGCATACTACAACCAACAGAACATGATTAGAGGAAAGCAAAATTTGAATGTATTGCCACTAAAAGTGATATCAAAGTGATGAACAACATACTTCAGAAGGGACACGCAGTCGTTCAAGAAGCTTATCGAGCTCTTCAATGAGTGATACGTTATTTACAGACTGCATCTCCAGCTTGTTATTGCGGGTTTCTATCTGGATTCATAAAATTGATAATCATGCAGCAGCAGAGAAAGATGTAGGGCATACGTTTGAATATATGCATAGATCCAAAACATGTGTCTTGCTAGGTAATTTGAGATATTTTTTGAAGCAGACATATGAAAGTAACGAAACCACTAACATGCAAGTTGAACAATTTCTCCTCATAGCATGCACATTTTCCTAGAAAACTGACATGGTATAATAAAAACAGGGGGGGTACTATAGAAACCCTACTTGGGCAGACTTTCATGTAAGCATACACTTACCGACTCAATGTCTTCTCTCATGTGTCTAAGTTTCACGTTGAAGATGCCTAGCCATTCATCCATGTCATCAACACAATTTGTTGCTGCCTCAAGCCCTTGCAACACCTGAAAGGACAAGCAATCAATTTACAAGAGCAAGAGCTGTCACTATGACAGCTCCACAGGCTGTGGCAAAGCACATCACAGACTAATGAAAAAGCTTAATCTTCAAAAAGTCAACCAGGATAAAATTTCACGAAGTATAATACAGACCAAGAGTGAAAGGGAAAAAGACTCTGCAAGAGAGAAACAACAATAAACTCATACACAAAATTAAGTCTTTGTGGACATACCTCTTCTACTAAAGGTTCACTTTCTAAAATGGCATGCACATTTGCAGCTTCCAGGGCAAGAAGCTCACGCTTCAACCTTTCTGAAAATGCCTCTGCTTCACCAATACCCATTACATAACTGCATTTCATTGTATACTTGAAATCATCAGGTAGATTAAAAAAAATTAAAAACAAAAGGTGACACAAAAGAGTTACTATTGTTTGCCATTATTTCCATAAAGGAGATGTATTTGGTACCAGGAAAAACAATCATATTTAGCATAAAGAAAAAGTAAAAATAAAAAAGCACAAACAGACTTTCACAGAACCTACACATGCTAACCTTGAACAAGAATACTATTTTGGTTGTGTTACGGGATCTAAGAGGATATTCATTAAAAAATTTGATCAACACAAACAGAAGTCATATAAATGCAGGTCATAACCAGCGTGGGCCATTTATTGCCCGGTAACAAGCACTTTCTGATGTATATTAAGTTTTGAGTTTTTTAAATTAAAATATGGAAAATTTTCAAGCAAATGAAACACTTGGGATAGATCCACTCCCCATCTACTGAAACTTTGGAGGGTGGGAGTGCAGACAGTAAATGATGGGTGAGTTAAAGGATGTTTGCTTTTTAAGTCAGAAATCAAGGCTACTCGATAAAAATATTCAAACATCTAGACCAAAAACATGTTGTTCCTTTCCCTCCTTTTGCTAAAACCTTTCACAGTATAGTGCTTTTCTGTCAAAAATATGTCTCAACTCTCTACCTGACTGAAAAGCTTTAGAATAAAGAAAGGAAAGACTTACGTGCCAAGAAGAGCCTCCATGTCCTCTTCCTCAGCTTGAGAGACCAGTTCTCTTTCAACAGACACTTTCAAGTCACTTTCTGTAACTGTAGCTTCAACAGGCCCTCCTCCATCTTGCTGATTCGTTTGCTTGGGAACGGTGGGTGTATTTTCCTTTTTTCAAGTATTAAATCAAAAGTAAGTTTGAGAACAAAGGCATCCATCATGATCTAAGATAACCAATCATTTCTAAGTTTGAGAGCAACATGCGCTTCAATTCAATCTCACCAATAACATCCAAAATGTGAAATATTGCCGTGCCAATTTGATTATACATTACATTTAGAACACAGTGTCTAGAAAGTTGCTGCGACAGCAAAATAACTAGCAGCACTATTGATTCAACAGGCAAGAAAATCAAAAAGTTCCCTTCGAGTAGGTTAATCATAAACTACGATAGAACACTGTAATACTTAAAGATGGAGAAGAAACCAATCATCACTCTTAAAACAAATAAATAGAGAGGTAGAAAATCATCATTCACACCTTAGCCCAAAGTGCCATTTCCACAACATCTATGCCAACAACTTTTGGAAGACGTCCAAGTACATCCTTACAGATGTTTAGGATGCAAAATAAAAGGCGGTTCCTTCAACAAAAAAAAAAATAAGAAAGAAAATGAAAAATGAAAGCACTAGCCAGTTAGTAAAATAAATTCATAAAAAATCAGTATTAAGCAGACAAAATCTTGAATTGTTTATCCATTAGGTGTGTTTAGTAATGTATTTTTGTAAAAGTGCTTTTCAGCAGAAAAGGCATCTAATTAATCCGTTTTGGGATGCTTTTTTATAGTTTTGACATCCTCGTATCACAATCATCCAAACGCACCCAAAAAAGCACTAATTTTTTCAGCCCCAAACTGACTTTGAAGAGCACTTTCAAGAGTGGTGCAACCACACTACCAAACAAGCACTAAGAAAAGAAGCAGAAAATGAAGTGGAGTTTCCAACCCCGCTCACCTATCATCAACATTGCGCATAGTCCATTGTGGCGGAGCAACACTCTGGCTTCTAAGGTTATCAAATCCCTGTGAGAAGTTCAGTCAGAAATATAAAAAATAAAAAGTTCCCCATTTCCTCCCAAAGTCCTTCCTTAATGCAGCAAGTCAGTAAACAACAACCCCATGTAAGAATGCTGAAGCATTACCAGGGTAAACGTGCATCCGCTGGGATCATTAGCTATAACCTCAACTTTCGAAAGATGCTTGAGTTTGTATAACTTTGCCGGCTGCATAATTAAGTCAAAACACAAGCTTGAGACATTTATCTATAACCTTTTGAATCAAAATCAGTAAGATATCATATAAAACATTTAAAATAGCTTTCCTTTTTTATATACAAATTAAATTTATTTTCCTTCCCAACCATTTACAGCCCATTATTTCTTTTTCAAAACCACATATTGATCACCTACGCTTCGCTTCGTTCGTAGTGGATAAGACATGTAGATAATATTTACTATAATAACAAAAAAAAGAACAGGCATATCTCCATAAAAGTAAACATTATTCACCTCGAGGACTCCTCCATTTGAATATTTTAATACTCGAAGAAAGGCTTTCGTCCTCTGACCCTTAGATTTTGCTGCAAAAAAAATGCTTTCAATTGAAAAGAAATTAATGAATGATGTGAAAATGAGAGAAAGGGGGTCGGGTTTGGCGTACTGGAGAGAGCGAGAACCCTAGGTTTGGCCATGTGACGGCCTAATTTGCCAGATTTGCCCCAGATCCCTTGGCTCTTGGCGACACGGATCGACAATACGATCTTCTGTTTTGTGCCTTCAATTGCTGCTTCGCAGGCTCTCCTGAGCTCCTCGTCGTCTGCGCTCGATTTCGCCATTTCTCCTCCTCTTTGATTTTTCTTTCTTTTAGTTGCTTAGAGAAAGAGAGAGATCAGCATGCGCGTCAATTTGTGGATGTTGTTTTCTACCTTTCTTTTCTTTTCTTCTGTTTCTCTTCTCTGGTTAATAATTAACTTTGTTTTTAATGATTTGCTTATTCTCTCTCATGGACCATTTTCTCTCCTGTTATGGGTCCCATAACCAAGTTTTTGTGGGCATAGTTTTCCCCCATAGTTTCGAGAACCGTTCCGGATCACTGCTCAGATGGGTTTCCCTGGAAACTTGGTTCAATTTATTTATTTTTATTTTATATGAAAGAAAAGTAAAAATGACATTGTCTTAAAAAATTGACATTATATCTAAACCTATCATCACTACAAATATAATCTCTTTACCATTAAATTTGGAACCTCCTCCACAAAATCCATATAACTCTAAGTTTATATGGCACTACATGTGTGTATTTAATGATTTTATAAGGATCATAGACATTAAAAAATCAAAAACAACTACTAGATAAAAGTAAAAACAAAAATAATGACAATAACGAGTGACCGTTTGAATTTAAAAGAATCAAAACACACAGCATGACCATTAGAAGAATTGGAATTACAAAGCTGCACTAAATGAGTCGTTTCATTTATTCATCCATACGCACTATTTTATTATGTTCTTTTTAGTTAGTAAAATTAATTAAGTTGTCTTTCCATGTGTCCATCGAGACATAAATCATGTAATGTCTGATATTTTCTTGGCTTATATGTAACAGAAATGCCATAAGGAAAAGGCATGGAAAAAAAATGAATTAACCAATTTTGTCATCTTCTCCATTCTCTTATTCTATTTTAATCTATAATGTTCTATTATGTTTTTCTTCCCTTTTAAATTTCTTGATTTTTGGTCTAGAAACTGTATTACTTAATCAATTACAACACTACTTTACTAGATTCCTTCTTAATTGGAGATCATTCCATTAAACTTGCAACAAGAGCTATAGTGAGAATATGCAAGAGTTGTAGCAACCTAGGGCTTAAGACATTTTTTGACTTGTTCTTCTAGCAAATAAGGCATTTCCTTATTTATTACCTCACATGCTTTTATTGTTTATTCCAATAAAAAAAGACTACCTACCTTCTTTGGTGTGACTGTAGCTCTGAAGTATCCTCTAACAGTCAAGTCATGGTACATTGCCACAAGTTTGTTTTGCAAATCCTTATTATTACCCACAACAATCTTGTCTTTCTTATTGAAGTGATTGTCCATCCACTTATAATGTGGGTGTGTTATAAGGTCATGTTATAAGTCCCTTATAATAGCTTGAATAAACCAATTCTTTGCCCATGACTCCCTGATTTGCTCTATAATGCTAGTGGTTGTAATAGATATTGCATAATAAATACCTCACCACTTAAATTCCTAAATAATACATAAGTTGTAGCATTGTCTTTTCCCTTCTTATACTCAATGTCAAAATCAAATCCTAGTAACTTAGCTAACCAAAAGTGTTGAGAGGAAAAAGTTACCTTATGTTTTAGGATGTATTTGAGGATGACTTGATCAGTTCTGATTATAAAGTGCATTCCTCAATGATATTGTTTCCATTTGGTTGTTACATGTAGTATGACCATCATCTTTTTCTTATAGGTTGATAGCACTTGTTGGTGGTCTTAGAGACTTGATGATAAAATAATAGGGGTGGCCCTCTTGCATCAGAATAACCTCGAAACTAGTTCCTGAGGCATCAATCTTTATGATGAAGGGCTTATTGAGGTTATATAGTGCCAGCGTAGGAGGCTTGGTCATAGCTTTTTTTAAAAGTTTGAAGACCTTTATTGTTTCCTCATTCCAGTTGAATACTTCCTCCTTGAGTAATTGTGTTGGTGGTTTGCAAATGGTGTCATATCCCTTCATGAAACCTTTTGTAGTAGCTTGTGAGCCCTAGGAATCCCCTTAGCTACTTAATATTCTTTGGTAAAGGCCATTCCTTTAGTTTTTGGATTTTTTGTGGGACTTTAGACACTTTCTTTAGTGATTATATGCCCTAGGTATGTCATTTGGTAGCTACCAAAACATAATTGTTTTCGTTTGCCACCAGTCCATGAAGCTCTAAAAATGCAAACAACACCTTCAAATGCTCTAGATGTTCTTACATTGACTTACAATATATCAAAATATTATCAAAGAACACCAACATGAACCTCTCGGGATGTGGTTTGAATACATTGTTCATTAGACTCTGGAATGTTGCAGGTACATTAAATAACCCAAAGGGTATAACTAGAAACTCACAATAACCATTATAAGTTCAAAATGTAGTTTTAAATACATCTTAGGGCCCATTCTGATATGGTGGTATCAAGATCTTAAATCTATCTTAGAAAAAACAGTAGCCTCGTCAACTCTTCAAGCAATTCATCTACCAAAGGAATTGAAAATTTGTCCTTAATAGTGAGTCGATTGAGAGCTTTATAGTCCATACATAATCCCAAGGATTTGTCTTTTTTATTTACCACAACTATTGGTGATGCAAAAAAGTTGTTATTAGGTCTAATGATACCCACTTCTAGTATTTTTTAGATCATTTTCTCTAGGACATCTTTCTGCAAGCCTGAATACCTGTAAGGCCTCAAATTGACAAGCTGTAAACCCTTTTTTAGTTGTATTAAATGATTTTAGGCTCTCTGTGAGGGCAACCTTTTTGGCTCATTGAATACATCTTGATGTTTCATTAGTAGTTCCTCTAATGTAGGATCATTTTCCATCATAGAAATAAAAATAGTTTTAAAACATGGCTTGGCTCGGCGGGTTGACCCGGGACCCGGCTGACCCGGCGAGTTGACCCGGTCAAAAACTCGGTTACAACTCATTGACTATTTTTTTATTTTTTACCAAAATGACATCGTTTTGATTTATAAAAAAAATAAGGTTGACCCAGGTAACCCGGGCCTTGAGCCGAATCGACCACCGGGACAGGTTTAAAAACACTGGAAATAAGAGTAGTAGACATGAGTTACACATAACTTTCCTCCTCTACCACCATCTTTATACTACACAAAGTAATTTCTACCAACTGAGAAGAGTTAGTCAGCAATCCATTAAGTTTCTCTAGCCTAATAGTTTGCAAATTAGCAACTTCTAAACCCTACAACAACACCTTTTAACCCTGCCAATAAAAAGGCATCCACAATTCTTTGTAGTTGTATATGATGTCTTATAGAAAAGCCAACCACTGAACCCCTAATACCATGTCACTGTTATTCAAATCAACCACAAATACATCTGCGATAAAATTCACCCCCTATATTTTCCACTTGAAATTACAGCACATAGTTGTATTACTCATAGTTTCTATATTGGTAGTTTTAACTGTGAGAGGATTGATACTGTTGAGATTGCAATGTAAACTCTCAGCCACCATTGTATTGATAAAATTATGGGTCTTGCATGAGTCCACTAGTATGGATAATAAATATTTGTCAGTACCAGTCACCCTTAAGGTATGAAACCCACCGTACCCTCTAAAACATTAAAGGAAATGTGGAGATTAATTGTATTTGGGGTATGTGTCTATTTTATCATACCTTCATCATCACTTTCCTCATCATTAAATAAGTAGAGTCTTTTGGTTTTGCATCTATGCCCTGGTACAAATCTCTTGTCATGCCAAAAACAAAGACTTTTATATCTTTTGTCTTCTAGTTCCTTACTCATCAAGGGTTGGTAGGTTTGTTACTGAGTTTTTGTGTATATCTAGGGGTAGGTGTAGGTAGCAGCCCAACCTGTTAAGGTCTTGAAGGGTTAGGAATAAAGGGTAGAGGAATTTTAAAAGGGTTTTATGGTGAATTAATTTTGATTTGAGTGTTTGGTATTATAATATGAGGAAGGTGTTTGGTAGACCATGGATAGTCATGCTTGTATGATACGGTGTTGTCCTATAGTCTAGATAAATTATATGTTTATTTTAAAGATTTAGGCTCAAACATTCTTACTGGATCTTTTATTTCAATCTCCAATCCCTCAATAAAAAAAACTAGTGCTTGTCTTTTATTGATGTCTACCCTATTACATAAAAACATCAAATTCATGTATATAAATCTATAGGTTGCCTGCATGTCTCAGCTCTATGAGTTTTTTCTAAAAGGTCCTTTTGTCTACCAAATCTAACACATAATACCTCTACATACTCCTTCTATGTTACTTTCTGACTACCAAACTTCTCATATAGTTTTGGTGCCAATATATGGCCATACCATCTAGGTAATAAAAGATCAACTTGAGTTTCTCTGATTCTTCAATCTCTTCTAGATTAAAATATTGATTGCACCTATATAACAATTTATGAACCTCCACTCCATCAAAACTAAGAAAATTAAGTCTAGTTTGTGTGTCTTAAGTGAACTTGCCCCCTTTCACTAGATAAGTAAGGTATTGCCATTAAAGTTCTACCATGAGTTGCTTATTTATCTCTGGTAGCATTAGTCTCCTTTATGGGCATTTGTAGATTTCAGAGAAAAGTTGTTTATTGATAAACTAATCCACCAATAATTTCTCTGAGTTTATCAATCTTAGCTTCATGGTTGGTCCTAGTAGCTTCCACCATATGATTATAGGTCTTCAGCATCTTTATCAGTTGTTTATAATTTTGTGCTTGATCTTTGTTGACAGCTTCCAATGAACTTTTTAGTTTTTTTTTAGGTCCAGTGTTCTACTGTCAAGAGCCATAGTATTAGGTTATAGATCAATTACTCTAATACCACTTGCTGTAAGTTTAATGGAATGATCTCCGATCAATAAGGAATCCAGTAGAGTAGTGTTACAGATGATTATGCAATACAGTTTCTAAGCTATAAATTAATAAATTTGAAAGGGAAAAGGAACATAATAGAACAACATAGATTAGAATAAAATAAGAGGAAAGAGAAAATAGAAGGGAGAAGATGACAAAATTGGTTAATTCATCGTTTTTTCATGCCTTTTTCCCTCTAGCATTGTTATTACATATAAGCTAAGAAATATCAGACATTACATAATTTATGCCTCAATAGACACGTGGAAAGATAACTTAACTAATTATACTAACAAGAAAGAACATGATAAAATGGTATGTGTGGGTGAATAAATGAAAATTGTTCATTTAGTGTAGTTTTGTAATTCCAATTCTTCCAACGATCACGCAGTACATTTTGATTCTTTTAAATTCAAATGATCATTAGTCATTGCATTGTTTCCCTTTTCATTTTTACTAATAAGCAATTCTTGATCTTTTAGTGTCCGTGACAAGGTCATTGTCAATTTTAGTTATACTTTAAATCCAGTCCAAAGCAGGCTCTGAGTCATGGATTTTTCATGTTAACCAATCTGATCAGACTATGTCGAGTTTAATAGCAATGCTTGTAGGTTGGGTTTAGGTGTGATTTGTTTTATTAAATTTGGTTTTGTGTTTTTCTCTTTTGGGGTAGCCTATATTTTTTTATTGGACAAGCCTGCATTATCATGACCCTAGATGACTTCAAACCAATAATGCTCAGACGCCATGTTTGGCTTCAAGCCATGGATCCTCTTTAGATATTTACGATGAGATGCCACATGAATTTGCTTTCTTCCTTACCATATTAAGTCCAAATTAGGACAGTGGAGGAGGGAAAGGTTTATCATGGATTTACAGGTGCAAAAATGAATGATTTCCAGTTAAAACTCAATAAAGAATTTAGGTTTGACACATGAAAGATAACATATGATTTCATGTAAAATACCCCGGCTTGGTCTGGCAACATGGTGCACCATATAATATGTAACTAGTCAATCTCGATATTTGTAACTAGTCAATCTTATACACACAAATGAATTTGAAAGGAAACTATAGAAACTTAGTTAGATTAATATTTTCCCTTAAGAAAAAAATAATAGTAAATGTTAAGTATTGTCTTGAAAATATGAAAATTATCAACAATAATTATTTTTGCATTTCCCTCGTATGTTAGATGCTTTTAGGTTTAATGTGTCAATTAGTTAAATAAGAAGCTTTAACTTTAATTTCAAGCACTTGGAAAATACTCTTATTATATATCTACCATATATATGGGATTCTTTATCTCATGCTTATAGAATTGAGATCCTCTAAAAAGTGATTACATTTAACTTGTTATAATAGTTTTCTAACCATCGTTAAGATATCATACCCAGGTCACGAGTCAACTGAATTGACCAATATTAAACCAGGCTCTAACTTTTTTTAAAGAATAAAAGCTCGAGACAATGTCATTTTGGTAAAAAAAATGTTATTTAATTAATACATTCTAAGCCAAGCTTTGAATCAATAAGTTACCGAGTTGATCTGTCAAGTCAGATGATATAACATTGATTTTCTTGACCTTGCCTCATCCTATAATTGTATAAGATCAATTTGAAAATCTAAGTTGAAGTTTAACATGGTAAGTTCCATCCACATCAGTAGGTTATGGATTAGTCTGTGCAAAAACAACAAGGCCACGAGCAAATACAAATGACCTAATTCCACCAACCACATTGAGTTCTTCTTTATCTTTATGTGCTACATGTTTGGCGTAAACATTGAGGCTGCCTAAGTAATCAATTGTATCAAATGTGAGGTGGATAACTTTGAAACCTAAGTGTGCAAGTGCAAAATGTTCTATCAAAATTACAAAGCCTTAAGCTTTTCATATGACCTAATAAGTGTTTCCAGGCCCCTTCATAAGCATGCGATGAAAGATGAATGCCCTATCATCAGATCTTGCCGCTGGATCGCTGGTTGAACGTTAAAGCTTGAAATTTGAGGTTGTTGAATGTATAATGACAGGGGCAACTAAGACCTAGAGTTCTTATTTGATTGGTTTTTATGGGAAATTGGTGAGAGTAAAGCCAAAAGAATGACTATCAATATTGCCAAAGAAACTACAATAAAGAATATGATCCTACACTATATAATGTACCAATTGATTTAGCTCTTTGAAATGTGTTAGCCTAGCCTTAAATGTCCTTCTTGAGAGGACTTGTTCAATGCATTCCTTGTTCGAAGGATGTAGCTCTTTATCACAAAATGTTTCAGCCACCTAATCCACATTTATAGGCCTTTTCCTAACCCAACATGCGATGTGTCAAGTTGAGAGTTGTAAGCTTACCGACTCTATTAGTAAGTTAACTAGTACGTTATATGCACCAATCTTTAAATAAAAAGAGCAAATACTATAAATCCTAATTCTAATTTATTGTTAAATTAATATTACTTTAACCATACTATCATTTTATTCAAGGCACAAGAAAAATGATATTTATCATGTCAAACCAATATTACATTTGCATTAAAAACTTTATCTTGAAGCATCTTTGACACATAACAAATATTGAACTTATTTTGAAGGTTGAAAATCTAAATAACTAAAAGAGAGACAAGATGCAAAGAACCATCACAGAACTAGATTATAACCATGCCCCAAACTCCAAGTTATAAAATGACCGTATCTAATGTCTATCATTCTTGGTCATTATTGTTACTTTAAACACATATTTTGACAATTGAGTACCTTAAATGAAGACCAAATTGAAGCAACATATTTGCATGAGTAACTCCTCTTCTTTTTCCGGGCTTAAGATTGGTTGTGAGTTATGTGGTATGCAACACAAGGCGGAGTTGCATGTGTAAAACATACAAAAGAGGTCCTTGTATGCCCATAGAAAAAATAAGTATACCAAAGCACAAATTGCTGTAAATTTGCTTAAACAGTTACACAAACATTAAATTTTTTTCTAAGAAAGCCATCAAAACCTCAATAATAGATGACTTTAGGATTTCCCTCTAGGAGCCTATTTGTGAATATGATAAAGGTTGCTTTTTCAAAGTGTTTTTCGCTTGAAAATACATCAAAATAATATATTTTTCATGATTTGTTTTTTATTTTTGACATTAGTATATAAAAAAACACTAAAAAATATTAATTTTAAGTTTTGTTTTTTTAAAAATAAAGACTAAATTTTTTTAAAAAAATATGGTTCGATCATACTCTCAAATGATGCCTTCGAACAACACTTTGACCGTATTTATAAGTAAAAATTTGTCTGCTTTGAAAAAAAATCAACAAAATTACAAAATGAATAACCTCTTACAACCATCATTACAAGACTTGACTCCACCTAAACGGCTAATCAAATAACCAAGCTAAGTTATAAAAAAAACATTTAATAAAAAAATAATGTTATTTCAATTTTTTTTATTTTAATCTAAGTTTTTAGTATATATTTGATATTATAGTAGCTTTTACAAACACATATAAAATAATATGTATATTAATTAATCAAACAATTTCAAATTGATAGTTGAATGCTTGAATTAAAATATACACCACACCACATAAACAAATAAACCTATACCCGAGTCAAGTTAAAAAACTTTTTAACCATACTTAAAAGCCTAAAAATACAACCCGCATGAAATACAAGAGAATTAGAAAAAGCAGATAAAGGTACTCTCTGTTTTTATGGTGTCATCATGTTTTTAAAAAAAATTAAGATTTTTTATTTTAAATTAATTTTTTTATTTTTATATTTTTTAATGTGTTAATATTAAAAATAAAATTTAAAAAATAATAAATAATATTTTAATATATTTTAAAAAACATTCATCACCGCGTATCATATTGGGTGCTTGAGAGTGTGGTAGCAGTTGCTTTTCGAAGTGTTTTTCATTTCAAAACACATTAAACTAATATTTTTTTATTTTTTAAAAATTATTTTTCACATCAGCACATTAAAATTATCTAAAAATATCAAAAACATATTAATTTAAAGAAAATACTTTTTAAAATTTTTCAAAAACGTTTTCGAAACGCAATGCCAAATACAAGTATGCTTGTTTGGGATTGTGGTAGAGGTTGCAGTTCAAATTATTTTTTGATTAAAAATGTATCAAAATATTTTTTTATTTTTTAAAAATTATTTTTAATACTAGTATGTTAAAATAATTTAAAACTATAAAAAAATTATTTTTAATTAAAAAATAATAATTTAAATTTTTTAAGAATTGGGTTCCCAAACAGGCACTAAATCCGTACTTCAGGTAGCGAAAGAGACTGAAACCCACAAGAAAAGAAATCTTCATTTTTTGACACTAAAAACATGTAAAGAAACACCTTGAACCGTTGATCATCTCTATATTTTTTATGAATGAAAACGTCTGACTCCGTTCTGGGTTTTCTTTAAAATTTGCAAAGACTCCAGCTCTTTGTGTGTTTGTATATTTGTCTCTTAAATATGGCTTCTGGGTCACATTCACAAGGTGTTGAAGAAGGTGTTACTGATAAAAGTATAAAGGAAAAGGTTTGGTCTTTAAAATCAGCTTTCATGTCTCATCATTTTGCGGAAATTGAAGGACTTTTGTTGGCCATGAAAGAAGAAATGGAAAATGAGAAGAAGTCATTGAAGAAAGAGAAGGAATCGATGGAAGAAAAGGCTCGGAGTGAGAGATCGGAGAGACTGAAAGCTGAGATTGAGCTGAAGGAGTGTAAAAGAGAGTGTTTGCAGTTGAAGAAAGAGAAAGGAGGGTTTAATGATTTATTGAGGATTAGTGGAGAGGATAAGAGGATAATAAGAGAGCTCAGAGAGGAAATTTGTGAGTTGAAGTGTGCGAAATTGAAGGTAGAGACTGAAGTTGATGCGTACAAGAGTAAGTTTCAGGAGCTGGAGATGAGGGTTTTCCTTTTAGAGAAGGATTTGATGTTGTTGATTCCCGAGGAGCCCGTAAATAATGTTAGGGTTTCTAGGGGGGTTGTGGAAGAGAAGGTTGTTCTGAATGAGAATGTTGTCACTGTGAAAACTGAAGTGGTTTGCAGTGATTCCAATGATACTATTGCCGTTGAGGCAAATGGTGATCCTAGGTCTCACTCACCAGAGAGCAGAAACGGTGATCTGGGGGGCCTAGGTTTGGTTTCTGGTGAGGGTTCGGGTTTGGGAGAGAGGGCTATGATGGAAAATGGAAACGGCAGTGACAGGGTTGGTAATGTGAAAGCTGAGACGATTGCTGTTGATAATCATGAGAACATGGTTTTAGGGGCAAGTGGAGGTTCTGGGAGCAACTTGCCGGCGAATGGAGATGGAAACATTGGTGCTTCAGGTATCGCTATGATCCTTGTATCTGTATCTGTTAATTTGATTATATTTGTTTATATTCGTTTGCTCGTGTTTTGGTCAGAGAACTATAAGAATACATTAGTTAAGTTGATTATGCTTGCTTTAGTTTTTCACTCATATTTTGTTTAGAGAATGTGTGGTCCGTCATATTCAGCGTACTGTTTCTGTCATATGTGATTTGGGAACTCTATTGAATTTAAATTTCTCCGTGCGACTCCACTGAAGTTCTTTGTCAAAAGAAACTATGCTGCAAAATCCTTCGTAGTCCAAGAAAATTCTTGTTCATCTCTGACTCCCGTGAGCAAATGAACTTTAAAAGAACGGTGAGCCTTAAAGAGACGGAGAATAAGTGAATTGGATTAAACCATCTCAATCTCATCTGGAAAAATATCTTTCAAACTACTCAGAACATTAACATCAGGGAACTAATCAAACAACCAGTATATCTACCTGGATTACCAATAACTCATGACAACCTCATACAAGCTTAAATGCACTAGCAATTACACTAGGCAGACTACTAAACTGACTAGTATATGTGTGATACTACCTACTGGGTATCAGGGGCACATCAAATTATGGAATGGTCTAGTTTTGCGTGGGGTATTAAGGGTATCATCTGCCACTTGAACTGGAGAGCATTTCTACAAGATGATATCACGTGATTACAATTAGCAATGTTATGTTTATGACAACCAGATATTGATAGTGCATTTTTTTCTTGCCAGGTGGATGGACACGTCAGTCACCAGACATTATAGAGATTAATGACAGTGATGATGACTCTTCTTCGAGTGCAACTTTGAGTCGAAAAAAATTGACCAAGCAAGGATATCAGCATGAAGCAGATTTAGGTCTGGAAGATGTCAACAATGAGACCATATTGCTCAAAAGAAAACGAAACTCCCCTTCAAATTCTAAGGATGATAGTTGTGGTATCAAAGAGCCCAGGGCAACAAAATGCCAAGTGTTGATTCAAGGCCCTGAAAGTGCTCCTGTCAATTATTGTGCAGCAACAACCATGTTTTCTGGAAGTGATGACAGAAGAAATATTTTTAATCAATCAAGGCAATCTCCAGCAATTTTGAGACAAAGTGGGGAGAAAATTACGGTTGGACAGAATTCCCAAATACATCGGAGGGAGCTTGTTTTGGATGGTTCTGATGGCGAGCAGAGTTCTGGCTCCTCCGACTCTGATGATTTTGATTTTCCAACTGACTTCTCTACAACGCCAGCTAATAGAATCCATAAAAAGTGGAAATCTGAAGCCGACATGGTTGCTGCTCTAGAGCAAGATGTAGAACTACGTTTAAGGGCTGTTTGTGCTCTGTTCGGACAGCAGGCTGCTGTGCAGAAATCATCGAACTTCGTGTCAACTTTCCAAAATCAAGGATTTGATGAGGTTGATGCAGCCAGGTATGGCAAATTGTGCACATTGTTCTGTCTTTATGTGCCACTGGGATTATATGATTGATGGTTTTTTATTTCAGAATCATTTTCTACAATGAGGATTATTTGACCCTACTCTGTCGTGTCGAAACATTTCTTTCAGCGATGAACTACACATTCGTTCTCAGGAGTTTCTCTATGTCCTGAAGTAATTAATTTTGTAAAATAATAGAAGCAAACCGGCTTGGTGCTCATTACTCCACTGACATAGGAAAGGCTTGGACATATATGCATGTGTGCCATTATTTTTTCTGTTTTGGTCGACAACTTGTACTCTTGTAAATTAGAGAGAGAAGGAATTGGGGCTTTTGGATTGAAATTTGAGTTGAAAGTAGAAGTGCAAGCATAAATTGGGTGTTACTTTACCAGGAGCAAGGAAGAGAGTGGAAAAGAATATGATGGTAGTCCTTGTAAGAACCCCACATGCATAAGTAATTGTATTGATCAACTTGCTATAATCAGCTGGTACGTTTTAAAATTCAGGTGGTCTGTTTGACAAATGGATGAGTTAGTATTTCTCTCAGTAACCCTAGAAGAAGAATAAAATCTGCCACTAGTTGTACTCTTAAGTAACTGCTCTATCTTGGTTTGTGATCATTATTTATGGCTCCTGCACCAGTATTATAACTTCTCTGAAAATATCTTTCTATGCTTTTCTATTTTAACTTCCACTTGTTGCTTGTTACCATTGTTCATAATAACAGGCTTTGCTATGCCTAACACATTTCTCCAGGGGTACTGCTTTGGTTGAGTTTCTCACCAATGGGGATCCCCAAGGGAAGCTGAAGAAATCAACTTTGGAGTTGACTGCAGATGACCCAGGAGGCTTCCATGATTGCAAGAGACTGGCCATCAAGTATTCCAAGCAATTATTTGAGATGTGGCAGATGAAAGGGGATCCTCTTTTCTTCAAATGAATAGCAAATGCTGTTATCAGAAGTTCGCCGTGATGGTAGCTGCTAATCCAGTGACCTAGAAGGATTGGTCTT
>Ga0325414_1000188_pt1 | contig 42797 bp, 21 predicted proteins | sample PopdelMetagenome_8_FD_206183 | JGI IMG/M metagenome (GOLD analysis project Ga0325414, IMG submission 206183) | Populus deltoides microbial communities from Bellville, Georgia, United States - Leaf-PdKOR-R3 | ecosystem: Host-associated > Plants > Phyllosphere > Phylloplane/Leaf | place: USA... | reverse complement strand
AGCGAGAGCTCGTACATACCCTCGAACTAGGGGCAGGGACTGTTAATTGTTGTCCTAAAAACAATAATTAGTAGTGGTTGTAATTATGGATGATCATGGACCCACTTTAATCCAGCTAATGGATCAGTTTCACAACACTAATTGCATTGACAGCTCAGCACGTTAACTATAATATTAGGGATGGGCTGTTCTTGTGATTTCCAGCTATACTGATGCAAAAATTATAACACTATGTTTCCATTGTTGTTAAATGATTAGGCTAATGATATGATTTTAAAAATTTGAGATCCACAGCATGTACTAGGTTATGTTTTTAATCGATTAAATAATATATTAATCAATAAAACTTTATAATATCAGTGATTTAATTGAGTTGATCAATCTTGGTTGGGCTGGCTAGGTTAAGAGCATGGATTTTTTATATAAAAAATAATGTCATTTTAATAAAAATAATTTATTCAAATTAACATAAAAAATCAATAATCATTTATCCTTTTTCGAGTAAAAAAAATTTCCAGATATGAAAATTGTTTTCTATACTTTGTCATAAAACCAAATTAATTTAGATAAACCATGATGTTATTTTGTCTTAATAATTTTAATGCTAAAAATAAAAATAATTTAGAAAGTATTTTTAATGTATTTTTAAATTAAAAATACTGTTAAAACACAGGTAGATCTTAAATGCATGCCTTAATCATGGATTCAATGCATTTGACATACTGGCTGAGCATTGAATTTTTACGATCTACTGTGAGTTCACGGCTGGGGACTTTCTCATTCTCTTTTCACCGGAAAAATCTCGTGCTCGACCAAATTAATCACAAACTGGACTAATACATATTTTTTTCATTGTATCATTGTTTGAGATTCAAATTTCAGTATAGATATAATAAGTGTGAAAAAATATTTTAAAAAATAATATAATAGAAAAAGACTTACTACGCACTATAAATATATAATCTGAATATATCTCGTATCTAGACAACATATTCTTTCATGTTAGTATAACTTTGACCCGGATAATATTTTATTTATTTGTGGTTGTTAACTCATTATTATTTTTTATTATATTATTAAAATATTTAATGGGGTGCTTCAGAGTGAGATAATAATTGTTTTTTAAAGTTTTTTTTTCTAGATAATGCATCAGAATATTATTTTCTTATTTTTTAAATATATTTTTAATATCCATATCAAAAAGATAAAAAAAAATGTGTTAAAATAAAATTAATTTAAAGCAAACTAAATAAATAAATTTAAATCTTTTTAAAAAACTCTTTTAGAATAAAAAACAAACCGGAAATCCAGAACTTAATCTTATTATTAAATCTCTATTACTTTTTAAAAAAACATAATCATCTCAAATATAATTTATTTATTTTCTGTCTGGGTATCCGGCGTGCCATCAATCTAGTACGAATAACTAAAGATTTCGTGAGAATCCGAGGAGATGATGACCTGAGAAAGCCAGATGCATCGATGACAGTGATAAATAAAAAAAAAAAAGGTCCTAATAGAATAGCAGAGGGCTGCATAGGGTTCTTGCAGTCATGGGCAAAAGCCAGCTAATACCAAGAGAGATTAAGCAAATCCCGAAAAATTAATAATTAATGATACCACTATTGATTAGGCCTAGCTATTGTCACGTGTCAGAATCTTACATGGGCAAGACTGTGGATGCACGGACAGCAGGCAGTGGGCTGCACGCATGTTGACGTCTACATGTCTTATCCAACATGGCCTTCGATCTTCTCTCTCTCTCTCTCTCGCAACTCTCAAAGCCTGGGACTTGTTCTGTCTGTAATAAATAAAAAATCCCTTTGGTGAGTTTAATCCGCTACATGTCATTCCAGAATTGCTACGGTGCTGCTATCTTCAAATACAGTTTAATTATAGTGTTATGTTTGGATTCAATTGTATTTATATATTTAAAATGTATAAAAATTAATTTATTTTTTTATACCATCTCATTACCTTTATTTTGCTTCTTTGAAGATATCTAAAAATAATTAGATGAGTTTTTATTTTTAAAAATCTAGTTTTAATATCACGCTAAGGTAGAAAAATTTACAAAGTTGCGTAACTGAGAAAAAAAAATTAAGAAATACTCACTTTAATTGGCTGTGGTATTAAAAGAGGTATAACGAATTAAAATTTAATAAATTTCTCTATTTCAAGTAATGTAGCCTTAAAAATAAATTAAAAGGGTTTTGTTATTAAGAGTAGCACAAACCTTGGAAATAAATATAAAAAAATTATGAATGTTGCGCTTGTAGAAATACCTCAATTTTCTATTTTTTTTTCTTTTTAAATTATCAATCTATTTTGGAGTGTGTTTGTGGTTGTTTTTTAAAGTATTTTTATATCGAAATGCATTAAAATAATTTTTTTTTTATTTTTTAAAATTATTTTTAAAATCAGCACATAAAAACTATTCAATATATATAAAAAATAATATTTTACAAAAATTTAAAAAAAAATTAAATTTTTTAGAAGCATTGTTTGTGCCGCATTCCCAAACTCTCTTAAAGTAGTGTTTAATTTCAATAATTTTAATTTTATAAAATGCTTAATAAATCACTTTGATTTTCTTTTTACTTCGGTTTTTAACTATCAGAATATCATTAAATTAATTTTCACATTCAAAATTAATCTTTTGATCAAGTTTTAAAGAGGATATCCATACTTGAAAAAATTGCATTTACAAGAATCTTTTTTTTCCTCTCACGATCACTAGTTCAAGATAAAGGGTAGCGTAATAAACAAATCCATAACATGCGAGTCAACATCTTAAGGATTATTAGGACACTTTCCATTCTTTGATTGGGGACTCGTGTTTGAGCTCATGCTAATGGCTGCATAGCTGGGCGGAGCAAGTGGAAAGGTGGGCCGTCTGGGCAGAGAAAATGTGTTTAAAATATGGAGGTGGGATTAGGTGACGGCGAGGAGGAGACATATGCGAGCAATTTTGCAGTTTCCAAGTTGTGGAATTTGAGCCGACATGGCTTCTCTAACAAGAGTCACTCACTTACTTGAGGACAAAGTAAATTTTACTGTATTGTTCTGTTCATTCTTGTTGGGTATTGATACAACCTGGAAACAATTAATGGATTTGGCCTTTCTTGCTGCCGCATGACTGTCTTTTTCGTGTTTTTTTTTTTTTTTTAAATATGATATTATTTTAACCTCTCAAGGACCAAACATGATTGTTTCTGAAACAGAGAGGTATATATGTTGAATTTTTTTAGTGAAGATTGGAAAAACCAACAAATAGTTCACCATTATCATAGTTTTTGAAAACCATTTTGTTTCGTTTTGAAAATCTACTGTGGATTTTTTAGAAAAATAATTTTTATATTTCTAATTTTGTTTTTAAAATAGAAAAATAAAACGAAAATGGTACTAAGAAATCCTGAAATTATTATTCCTTGTAAATTTTGAAGACAACATTGTCAGGTATGGCTAAACACAAGAAATAGCAGATTTCAATGGCCCATGGGCATGTTTTTATTCACCCCAAGCAATCATAAAACTGTGGATTGAACCCAGAAAGAGTTTCGAGAAACGCAAGAACAAACGACAGCAACTCGTACAAAAACCAACTTCCAAGAACCAGCAGCCTCCACTTCATATAATCGATTTTGTTTATAATTCACGCGACAAATACGATGGCTCCCATCTACAGAGGGATAAAAGACAAAAAAACAGGGAATTTCTTACCATGTTTATTACGTATATAGTCTGCAAAAACATTGCTCGAAAAACTTGTTCCATCGAATGTCGAAAGATGCCGAAGTGTTTGGATCTTCAATGGACTTCGGTTTATGGAAGGAATAAACTAGTCTTTTCACTTCGAATAGCTAAACTATTATCTGCTAAAGAAAATCCTATGCACAACGTTAACAGGCAAAGCATAAGCAGGATCGATGGCTTCTCATGAATCTCAAAACAACATTGTTTTATTTTTTTTCTCAAGAACCAAAAACGACTTTGATTTGATTTGTACACAAATTAAAAATAAAAACAAAATCCTTAAAATTGAGTCAATGTTTAAAAACCAGATTCATGTTGGCACTCCATAATCCACTGAATCACTTCATTTGAATCCACAACATCCAGCTTTCCTAGAAGATCAAGAGTGGCCAACCCCCTGCTGATGCTCCGACACCACAGATTCAAAACTATCCTTTCTCTTTAGTAACATAGCCAGCCAAATCTAAGATTGCAACCTGTTTGGTAAGATAAAAACTATAATTTATTGTTTATGAGTCCCACAGTTTTTTACGTTCCAATCACAAGAAAAAAAAAAGCAAGAAAATACTGTTTTTTCCGCACCGTTAATAAAATTAATTAGCCATCATTGTACACATAAAATTCAAAGTCTTTCCAGTTGCATATACTAAAAAAGTTAAATCTAATAAATCAAGATAACACTCTAGTTCTCCTAATCCCACTTAATGAAAGTTGGGCTCTTTCAATATTCTTCACATTCATCTAAAAAAGAAAACAATTTTCACATCAGTATGACAAGATCGCCCATATTAAACTAGGCATGTATGGTAAATTTGCACCAAGTCTCAAACTTTTAACCATCCACAATCATTGTAAACATCACACCAAGCTCCATCTGTGCAGTTTTTTATGCTAGATTATTCAAATATTTGCTTAAACAGCAAAAATAAGGAAAACCCAGAAAACAAAAACAGCTAAAAACAGAATCAGCATGACTGTAAAGACCAAAACAATGTAGTTCAAGGGAGATAAAAGGTGGTTATCTGGTTATTGGTCTGTTGTTATGATCCTTTGTAATCGACGTGTTCAATGTGAAACTAATCAAAAGTTCCAATCCCAGAATTCTTGGATTTCTTGGCAGTTCAGTTGTCAGAGACCAGCAACCCCGGGAGGGCGGACTTTTACATTGTGTCCCTCTTTGGGTCTTGGTTTTCTTGCTGAATTGGTGGGCTTAGCCTTGACAAATGGCTCATTTAGGGCTTCATTTTGAATTGAGTTTAGGCCTCAAACTGTTATCTCCTAATAATTTATAGATAACAAACTGGTCACCTAAGCTTTAAATCTGGTGCATAATGATAGTTTAATTAATTAAATGTGATTATATATATATATATATATATATAAGTTGTGAAAATACCCAACATCAAAGTGAATGTATAAATAATAGTTATAAAACTTGGTCTAAAATTAAAACCAAACAAGCTTTTATTTCAAACCCTTTTTTTTTTTTTAAAAAAAAGATGATATTATTTTTAATTTTTTAAAATCCAACTTGTTTTACCGGTGTGTTTTAAAAAATAGTAGCTTGGGTTGACCCGCGGGCCACTTCCCTCAACTCACAAACCAAGCCTTCATACGTGTCAACTGCGGATTGGTTCTCACAACTATGACATAAACCACTGGGCAAAAAAGAAGCTAAACTTCCAAGTAGAAGAAAAAACAGAGAGACAGCAATTTAAACGAAGATAGACAATAAATGAAAACACGAACAGAATGGACGATCGTCGTTCTGCAACCCACAGCCCTAAAAGAGCACCGCAAGATAATCAGCAGTATCAACAACGCAAGTGACAGCAGCATACGCATATACTCTTGAATCAAAAGGTCTCTGCTTTTCAAAGCCATGCAATTAGCTCGATCCTCACTCCTGAAAACACCTTGTTCAGGAAGCCGATTCGCTATGTTGTTAGCTTCTCTCAAGAACATGAACAAATCTTACATGTCGAAAACAAACCCACAAATCCCACTTTTTCAGCAAGCTGATTTTCGATAAATTGTATGTGGGCTAAATTATCTTTTCTGCAAGTGACTCATGCTACCATAAAGCAAAAAAAAATTTCAGCTGATTTGTATACTGTCAAGAGACGAGTATACATAAAGTTTTTTTTCGAGGGGTGATGTGTTTTTGGAGGGTAATAGTTATCCTCCGAGTCCAAGCATGGAGCATAGTTCAAAAACCCGATGTGGGGTCTATCCAAGGCAAAATCCAAGTTATGTATTGTAGGGTTGATTCTAAATGTTTATATATATAGAAAAATTAAAATAATATCATTTTGAGATATTTTGTAATATCAAGCTGTTCATCGATTTTTTCTTCGAAACGATGGGAAATACCTAGTCGTTGAATTGTATCAATTAAGTTCAATGTAGATACAGGATCAGAAGATCTTCTCAACACCATTTGGGTACTTTAAACTAGTTCTTCTAGGGTTCTGGTACGATATTTTTTATCAGCTTCACTAGGCAATATATAACACCCGGAAAAAAAGAACACCAGTTAATCCAAACCATAACACAAGGGAAAAGACTAGAAAAAAATTGATGAAATGATACATATAACGTTATTAAGGTGGCATGATTTCAGCAAGGGGACTGTGCTTGTAAGTGATTTAGGCTAAGGTTTTGGAAATGGTGATAACTGGCAATTAGTCCAAGGCCAAGAATATGCATGCAAAGTACTGTCAAGAATCATAATAATGCAAGAATAAGGTCTTTGACTGAGATGGGCTTGAAGCTAGCTGATAGTAGCGTCTTGTCCGTCCATGGAGGAAAATCCAAAAGAGGCCTACATGAGGTGTTCATTTTAATCATTGCTCCTATTATTACCATCTTAAAAAAAAAAATTTGAAGTTTATATACATTTTGAAAAAAAATATGGGAAGTTCTGTATACTATAAAATAATTTTTTTTCTTAAGAAATTGTATGTGAATAATATTGACTAGTAAGATGAATTCATTTAGGATTTGAATAATTTCTATTATATTTATAAAATTCAAACTATCCATTTTGATCTAAGATTTATAATTTTGATTTACTCATAAAAAAAATAGCTAATAATTTATTAAAATTTCAGTAATTCACTAAATTGGTTTCATCAAAATAAATGATGAAATATTGAATTGATTTTTCATGGCTACGTCTTGGGCTAGAAAATAATCAACTTAAATGCGAGTTTTTCGTTTTAGTTATTCTTAAAAAAAAATTCCTTGTTTAAACATTAGAATTTTTAATATTTAAGTTAGTAAATATATATATAAAAAAAAAAACAATGATTAAAAAAGACATATAAATTAAAAATTATAGGGAGTATATGATTGTAAAATGAGATATTTATAAACCATGATTATATTAACTTAGCTCATGAAATGACATGAGGATCAACTCTTTTTTTTTTTTTAGAAAGAACTCGAAATAATATGGATTTTTGAAAAAAAAAGTTCTTTTCCTTAACCTTAAGTTTACCGAACTCGAGCTATGATCTGCTGGGCCATTTAAAACTCAACAGAGATGCTTGGGGCTTAGCTCATAAATGACATGTCATTTGCTTATTACAAACGACAGGTCCTCCAAATTTGAAGTACCCCCTTCTTCTCCCTTCACCAAATCAGCTTCTCTGTGACTGTCCACACACATCAGTACTCTGCGCATAGTGAAAGAACGACTTATCGTTCATATTTGGAACAAAGCCGCCGCTTTCTTCATCTGGGTTCGCTCTCTTTCTCTTTAATATCTCTGTTTTCGTTCAAAGTTTGTGTGTTTTTTCTTTTTTTTTTAACTATAGTTTGATTCTTTTTTGGATTTTTTGAAGGCTAATGGAAGATGACGTTTCAAACCCATTTCGTAGAATGTCAATGCGAACTCGAAAGATTGCTCCAAAAATGGCAGCTGCGCTTGCCAGCAATGATAACAGAACTCAGGTTTCTGTTTTTTTATTGAAAAGATTGAGAAAAAAAAATGTTTTGCAATTGTTTGATTAATTAAAGAAGAGAGTAGTGAAATGGGGTTCTGTTTTTAAATGAGAAGATTGAAAATTTTTATCGTTTTATTGATGTTTGGCTGACTTGAGAAAGATAGTAGTAAATGGGGGTTTGTTTTTCTTTGCTAAGATCGAAGTTTTTTGTTGTTTTACTTAAGTTTGGTTGATTTAAAGAAGATGGTTTTGGATTTTTTTTTTAAGGCAGCAATTGCTAGACTTGAAGCATTGGAGAATGATTATACAGGGATGGAAACAGTAGAAGCTGTTGATGATGACGAGGCTTCTCTTGATGATGACGATGATGGTATTAGAGTCTCTCATTCATTTCATTCTTGTGTTTTTTTCTGTCTTGAGAATAACTTGTTACATTTTCCGTTTATATGCTTTGCTTTGTATGATTTCAAGTTGAAGAGAATGTCCTTCGATACATTGAAGGCGTGGAAGTGTTTTGTGTGTGTGTGATATGTTTATGTCTGCCTCTGTCGTTTTATCTTTCGTAAGAATTCTATGTAGCCAGCGGGTTTTGTTTACCAGCATTCACGAAGAAGTATTGTTGTATGCATCTTTTTTCTGCTATTTTTTCAGGGTGCCAGTTATCTATTCTAATGCATCTTCTGTTTGGCAAGACAAGCTTTTGGTACTTTACTATTTGGATTGAAACATGTCCCTTCTTGTGAATTTGATTTCAATAATTTTATGCAAGGCTATGTCCCGTATTTATGTTTATTTACCTTTATTTTAAAATGTTCTCTAAGGGCTCAGCATACATTTATTTAAAAAGTTTCTAACTTGGTAATTTGATCATCAATCCATAACCAATATTTGATTCTTTGAATGGGGGTTATGTGATCTTTTGAATAGGGAGAATGGTAAGCCTTCTTGAAATTCCTTCCGTTTTTTTATCACCAGTAGTGGTAGTTTAACGGGATTCCTTAGCAAAGTGAAAGTTGATCAAATTGTGTATGTTTTTTCTCAATATTGTTTTTAAACATTCTTTGATCTCCATTGCAGTCTATATACAGAAGAAGCAGAAAGGCACAAAGCGTAAAACTCGGCAAGCAAAAGCGCTTGAGAATGCTAGGAAAGCCCCAAGAAATTTTTTGGAACTCTTACATGAGGTATGAATGGAAACGTTCATTGTCTGACTTATATTAATTGTATTAGTTGGTTTTAAATGTTCAACCTATGAAAACAGGCGAACCTGGAAGCTTTGCCTCCGCATGTTCCATCCTATTTGAGGGCAGCAGTGGGACCTCCAAGTTCTACATGCCGCAGGCATTTCTGCACTGTTTGTGGGTTCACTTCCAATTATACATGTGCGAAGTGTGGAATGCGCTTTTGTTCAATCCGGTGCCAGAAAATACATGATGATACCCGTTGCCTGAAATTTGTGGCCTGATTGGTAAGAGTTGAGCCAGGCTGTTTTTTGTAGATACAACAACACTTCACCTCGATGAGCTCACTTTGATATACTGGAGCTTTTTATGGATTGTGCCACTCTGATTTTCAATATGTACATTGGATATAAGAAAAGGGAGGCTGTTTTTCCATTATTCTTTGTACATTTACATCTATTTGGTTTGATTCAGTCAGGTGATCAAGGGTGCATTTTGATTGTCAATTTGTGCATTTAGTCTGTAGGAAGTAGGGCGTTGCTTCTGTCTATAGATTTGATTTTAATGTAGCTGGTAAAAATATAGTTGGTTTGATCCACTCAGTTGACTTGTTTTTCTTTCTTTTTTTCCAGACTGAGTTTTTAATCAATCCCAGGATTATTGGCTGTGTCCCAGGTTGCTTTTACACATTTTTAGCAAATGTGTTGCTAGGTTTTCCCATGTTATTAGATCATTTAGGACACGAACAGAGTCATTATCGTATCCTACGAGCTAAATCCATTTCATGGGACAGACAAGTTAACATTTGCTAACTACATATTACTTACTGACAGTAAAATGAAATGGAAGTGATATTCCAACTTCTCATAATTCAGAAAATTTTCTTGATTTTAAAACAAATACACTCGATCCAGACACGTACCAAATCAATTGCTTAATGGAACATAGTCCTTCTAGGGACATAACTAGTAGAAAATAAGCTAGCTTAGAATACATGCATCTCTGGATTCAGACAAACAAATCCATTTATATCTTAGGACTGACTTTAGAAACTGTAAATTGATCATCAACTGAGAAGACTAGATGCAATTGTTGGTGAGCCTTTTAATGGTGTGATCTTTAACACCGAGGCAGATCAAGTGGGGGAGGCTGTACAGACTGCAACTTGCCAACTCCATTCTCAACTAGAAAAGCCATACCCAAACCCCAATTGAGATGTGAATCTAAATGACAGTGCATGAACCAGATTCCTGTTTCAAACCATGTAAGCCAATGCGAGGCATCATATCAGTCAATCTGTTCAATATTGAAACCAAACTAAATATATTAAATGTATATGCATATTCTCCGTGTTACCTGGATTATCAGCCTCGAACCGGATGGCTACCCAACCACCAGGAGGGGTTCCAATGGTATTCCTATATGGTGGATCAATGAGGTTGAACCTTGCTGGATCTGTTTGAGGGTTGAAGTTACCAAAGCCTGACCCTATAACAGCGAAATGGTATCCATGGAGATGCATTGGGTGGTCCTCAACTGTGACTATACTGGTATCCTGCAACACTATTTGTACCTTCGCACCAAATTTCAATTTGTAAAGCTTAGTTGATTTAACAGGCTGCCATAGTCCTCGGCTGACGTTGCCAGTGTAATCAAATTTTACAGGGGGGACAGGTGGAAAGTCTGTGGTAAAGATTCCAGGTTGGCCTTGGTAGTAGGCCTGCATTAGTGAGTTTCTTTTTGGGAGTACAAAAGACATATTGTTTATGCTAGCTGCGAAACGAGTTCCATTTGGACCTTGGCAGCGAGGGCTATTAGGATTGGTGCAGTTGATGAGTCCTAGCCCCACTGTAAAAAATAGGTTTTCATCAATCTGAAGTGGGACTTTAACCTTGGAAGGGCTCCTTAGACGGGAAGTGAATGCAATCGCACTGTTTGTGTCGTTGAAGCCTGGGAGTCGTGGGAAGATGGGTGTTGACTGCTTTCCTTTCTTGGCATTGCAAGGAGCTGTCTTGTATTCAAGGATTGCAGTTGTGGTTGTATTGTCAAAAGGTGCGTTGGCTGAGTTATAGGCACGAGCTGCCATGTAGTAGTGACCTGGGGTTTGATCAGCAGTGAGGAGGACATCAGTTGTCTGCCCAGGAGCTATCATGATGACTGAGGTTGTGAAAGGCTTGGTGTAGGCAGCATCAACAGCAACTACTGTCAGTATATGGTTGGCCACTCCAAAGAAGAGTTCTTGGTTCAGGGCAGAATTTATGACCCTTAGGAGGATTGTTTCCCCAGAACCCACAGGAAATCTCACAGTTTCTACATTGTCAAAACCACAACAGAAGTGATATTATGATCAATGGTTAGTGGAAATTAACGTTACAGATTAAAATTAGAGCTGAATAAATCTGAAAGCAAAAAAAAAAAGAATAACTGGCGAACCTTGCTTTGAGCATCTATAGAGATCGCCAGGTTGGCCATTGATGGTATAAGCATCGGATATATTTGGTGCTGCACCTGTGAAATCTGCTATCCTCAAGACATCCATAGGGTTCCTGTCCCACCACTCCCCTGTTAATCAACAACATAATCAGCTTCCAGTTATGCCACCATCTAATGGTTTGAGGACTTTGGATTGAAAATGAAAGACGGGTTACCGAGAAGAATGGGAATTTCTGTCCTGGGCATAGGGAATGGATATGGAGAACCCAATTTAGGATGAATGATTAGAGCACCATAAACGGTGGCTCTAAGCCATCTGCTATGAGCATGCCACCACAAAGTCCCCTCTTGATTTTCAATTGTGAACCGGTATGTATAACTCCTTCCTGGTCGGATGGGGCATTGAGTGACACGATCAGGTCCATCCGCCCACGGATTTCGCAGCTGTCGGATTCCATGCCTGATTAATCCAGACAACAACAATTGATCATGAGTTAAAACATCCATGTATGTATATGCAATTCTCTTTTTTTCTCATCTACTTGCATAGGATGTTCGATAATTACCAGTGGAGGGTAACATTGTATCTAGCATTATTTACTGCTTTGATCACAAGAGTATCGCCATCGCGCACTTCCAATGTTGGTCCTGGAAACTGTCCATTCACTGTAATTGTGTTATGGGTTCTGCACAGCCTCTTCACTGGTTTAGCTTGAATCTGTTTCCATCCACACGAAAAGGGAAAAAAAAGAATTTGCTTCACAGCTTTATATTCTATCACAAGCAAAAGATAAGAAGATAGTAACGAAGAGAACACATACAACAAACTCTCGGTAGTGAGTTTCTGCTTCAGAGAAATGAGCTTGGAAACTGAAGATTACAAAAATGCTAAGAAAAAGGCAGTAGGAAACTTGCTTGACAGTCAAGTTACGAGTCTCCATTGCTGTGTAAGCTCGTTATAGATGATGTGTGAGATATAGCCTAGAATGACTGTCTATTTATAGTAGGATAAAGCGGGAAAGGACAGGACTTCAACTTTCCTTTCTTTTTTCTTCCTCTCTGAAAGGGATGTTTTGGGCAGATGAGATTATATGAGTCAACAATGAGACTCGGGAGTTTGAGGACAGTTCAGTCCAACCATCAAGGGATTTGGTGCACCCACTTGCCCCCATCAATATTTTGATCAACCAAATGAAGATCCTGCGCTAAAAGGACTAGGGCACAGACGAGGGACCAATCATATGATCATGCTGCTGAGCAGTTCAACTCATTTTGCCATGGTATTTGGAGGCTTGCCTTAAAGGCTCGATACCTTGATTTGTTTTTAGCATAGCGGCGAGTTAACTTGTTTCATTACATAAGCAAATGATTCGAAGTTAAAATCTTCTCTTCTTTCTGTAGGCTATACGTGCTAAAAGCAGGTCTGAGTTCTTCAGTTAGGAAGTAGGTATCCATAATTCTTCTTGTTTTTTACTTGATTGGCTCTTTATGTACTAGGAGTCCTCTTCCCCACTTGCTTCGCACAAGGTGATCATATGTAAGCTCCAGGCTCTGGTTGGAAAATCATGCTATTAATATCAAATCCGATGTATATATATTGAATTATCATATCGTTAGTTCATCAGAAATATATATATTTTTTGAAATTTTGAGAAGTGGTTTAGTTATGGTGCTTAGAGAGTAATTAAAAACATTTTATTAATTACTCTTTGAATGTACTTTTAAAAAATAGATGCAAATAGACGAGAAAAATTCAAGATGGAAATATTGTTATCACTATTGATGATGGATGATGAATTTTATTATTTCTTTTCAATTTATATATATATATTAATATGGACCCATAAATTCTTTCTTCAATGTGGATCCATAAATTAATAAGCAGGACGTGGCTGGTTAGTACCATAAAAGTTTTTACTTGGGATTATGCTGAGAAATTATCAAAATTATGAGACTTTTCAACTGAATGAAAAATAGCATTATTTCATAAGATTAAAAAAAAAAAAAAAAACCTAATACATTCTAGCCTCGTCTTGATTAGACAATTAATCAGGTACAGAATCAATTGTTAGGTCAACCATTATACACTACCTGTCAGCCCATGGTGGACCAATCAATTCTTCGTGGCAGTAAATAAAATACAAGAACAAATGTTCATTTTCTAGCATATTATTAGATCTCAAGGTATAGAAAATCCCAGGACAGTTAGGGTAAGGTTGAATTTTGGTTTAGGGTTTGATGGAATGAGTAGAAGTCAAGTTATGATGTTGTGTTTTCTGTTATTGGTCCACTTATTAAGAATGTTAGAAAATAGTTTTAACCCTAAAGTCCATTCTTGACCCATGAGCTCAATCTTCTTTCAATGGATTTTTTTAACTCGTTATGTTTTACAAGATAGCCTCGTGATTTTCAAGCAATATTTATGGTTTTAACTGGGATTTACAACTATGGGTATGGTTTTGCCTCTTCTTTTTTTTTTTTTTTTTAATCAAAAGGGTTTGAACTTGAATATCTACCACCGGTGTGGATTTGGATTTGAAGTGATACTTGAAAACGAAGAGGGCAATACATAATAATCTTATAAAATTCAAATACCAAAAAATATTAACAATTAAATTAATTAAAATTCATTAATTAAATCCCACTTACGTAATACATGAGATACACATCCAACTAAATTTACTTTCAATGAAAGGATTTTGTAAGACTATCACGCACTCTATAGATAGGGCTTTGGTGAAAAAAGCATGGATTGTCAAGGCTCCTGTAAACCTACCTACCTACGGTAGTTCTTACTTGTTTGTCAGACAGATTAACTATATATATATATATATATATATAAACATCAATCAAGGCACTGATCAATTCATAAATTACCTTTTCCACTATATTAGGTGATACAATTGAAAAAAGAGGCCAGACCAGTCTGCTCGAGCAACTTCTTGTCGTCTTCCTGAACTCCCTCCCCCAAAATTTCTTTGGAAAAATACATCATCAGGGACACCTGTAAACCCAGAATCCCATAGATCTTAATGAATTAGGTAGGCCGCCAACTGATTTCAAATAGTATGATCTTGCACCCAAAGTGGGAACTTGATACACATAGATAGGTGTTCCCTCGTAACAATGTTCTTTGCCTGTTCTATTGAGACAGTTTGCATAGTAATCTCACAGCAACTTAACATCTGCCCAGATCCAGTGATCTACCAGGGTGATACTCACGTAATACTACTGATACCGGTTAAATCATTGGATTCCAATATAGAAAAAAATTACACCTTAAATTCAAATCTAAGAAGACAATTGACAGCTGCCTGTGTCAACAGTATATATTTTTGACTGTCTTTCAAAAGGTTTTTTATTTAAAAATATATCAAAACAATAATTTTTTATTTTTAAATATTTATTTTTAAAATCAGCACATCAAAATAATATGAGAATACTAAAAAAAAAATTTAAAGCAAATAAACAATATTTAATTTTTTTTCAAAAATACTTTTAAAATACAAAAACAAATCGAGTTAAATTAGAGTAAAACTAAAAACGTGACCCGCGCCACGTCACAGGTCAATTTTTTTATATATAAAAAAAAAGTTAAAATTTATGAGTATTAGGTTTTTCTACAAAGTTATACCTAAGAGTATTGGGTCTGTCTATTATTTCTGATCCAGAAGTTATATTTATAATATTAATAATAATATTCAACTTGCATTACCCAAGTTTAAGTGAGTTTGGTTGCAACATCAAACCCGAAGTCTTTGATATGAGTCTGATTGCAAGATCTTGTTACAAAAGTATGATAATTAAAAAGAAAAAAATTTAATATTACAGAATGAAATTAAAAAAAAAGATTAATTAAAAAAACAATAAAGCAAAGCATTATTCTGATGAATAGTGCTTTGCAAGGAGTGGTTCAGTAAAATCCCCTCATGAGATCACAATAATTTAATTACCAGTAAACAAAACAAATCATAAAGTTTAATTCTTAATTAAATCAATATTAAAAGATAAAATTGAAAGAAAAAAACTACTTAAAAAAAATATATGAATCAACTGGTTTAACTCATCAAACTTGGGATTCGTGTCATGAAATTGAAAGAAAAAATATTGATGTCTTTTAGTTATAGTTAATTACAATATTTAAAGATGAAATCGGAAGAAAAAAACTAATAAAATAAAATAAAAATCTGAATCAACTGAGTTAGCCCACCAAATCAGGTTAACCCGTCAAACCTGAGATTAGTGTCATGAAAGTGTGATAACTAAATAGAAAAAAATTAACATTAATAAACAAAAAAAATTAATTAAAAAGAAAAAAACACAGGAAAAAAACCTACATGAACAAAAAAACTAATGAAGAAAAAAAAACTAAATTAACTGAGCTAACCCGTCAAACCAGGTTAATCCATCAAACCTGGGATTCGTGTCATGAAAATTTGATAACTAAATAAAAAAAAACTTAATATTAACAAACTAAATTTTTTAAAAAAATAATTAAAAAGGAAAAAAAAAAAGAAAAAAGCAAAAATACTTAACAAAAAATAATTTTTTTAAAAACAAAGAAATAAAAGCCTACATGAAAAAAAAAATAATGAAGAAAAAAAATTTGAATTAACTGGGTTAACCCTTCAAATAAGGTTAACTCGTCAAATCTGAGATTTGTGTCATGAAAGTTTGATAACTGAATAGAAAAAAAAAATTTATAGGTTAACCTAGAATTAGTTGGGTTAACCCATCAAATCCGGAATCCATGTCATGAAAGTTTGATAACTAAATAAAAAAAATTTAACATTAACAAACTAAATTAAACGAAAAAATTAATTAAAAAGAAAAACTAGAAAAAAATCCAAATTAACCCGTCAAACTCGGAACTTGTGTAATGAAAGTTTAATAACTAAATAGAAAAAGATTTAACATTAACAAAAAAAATTAAACAAAAAATATATTCATTAAAAAAAACAAAGAAAACAAAACAGCTTAAAAAAAACAAAGAAAATATAAGACAATTAAACGTTTCACTGTAAACTACATTTGAAAAAATTAATTAAAAAAATCCAGAAAAAAAAATTCAGGTTAACCTATCAAACCCGGAACCTGTATCATGAAAATTTAATAACTAAATAGAAAAAAATTTAATATTAACAAAAAAAATTAAACAAAAAAACATTCATTAAAAAAACAAAGAAAAGAAACAATTTAAAAAGAAAAGTTTAAAAAAATAAAATAAAAAAACAACTCAGCGTTTAACTATAAATTTAAAAGGTGAAACACACTGAGCAATTTTAGTTTTTTTTAATAATACATCAAATTTTGACTTTCAAAGTTCACCGATGTGCACGCAACATTAAGCAAAAAATAACAAAAGATATATTGCAAAAAAGAATACATCAAGAGAACAAAGACACAAACCTGTTCTGTGTAAAAATTGAAAGAATATCCAAATAAATTGTGAAAATCTGGCACAACATTTCCAAAACCGCTCAAACAGAACTGGCTGGCCACGATAGAGGCTGACAACAATCTGGCAGGGAAATCTCATGGTAAACTACGAGTCCAAAGAGAGGATCAGTGCAGAGCTTGAACAATCCATTCAACTCTTTCTGTTAATGACAAGTAGCGCAGTAATTCCAGATCAGATGCAGCTCCCAAAGCTGAAGCAAAATGCCTGCTGATCAGGGGAAACACATTAAGCAAAACACACTTTATATTTGAGCTATCTGCTGATTCAATGCCTGAAATGACTTGATTTTTGACTCGCAAATATTAAGAAACTGGGACAATAATGTAGAGTCCCCGGTCACTATCTTCCTTGCAACATCGAGGGGACTCCATGTCTTCAATTCTTGGGAGATCCGATCACCAAGTTCAGCCTCATTTATTGATGGAATTAAACTTTCCAGAACATGGAAAACACGCCCAGGCCCTTCATCTTGTTCCTTTTTCCTAAGAGAGGAAAGTATAATTTCCACACTCTCATCCTCTGGTCTGTCAATCTGACCTCTGATCCATGATGCAACCTCCTTAACTATATCACATAAAGAATGGATTGAATCCCTAATGTCATTAAACACCAGAGATGAATGCTGGTCCACAGGCCCACCTTTCTTCTTTTTCTTTCCAGATGGAAGAGATGATCGAACACAAGATTGAATCACAAGACCATGCCAGGCCAATGGCTCTGTAACCAATTGCACTAAAATTGGAAGATCAACCCTTGGAGAGCAAATAAGAGACTCCACGGATTTGATCTTCTCTGAAATATATTTCACCAGCAAAGTATCCACTACATGCCAAATACCACGGCCACACTGATCTCCATTAGGCTGTAAGGGCTCGTGGGAATTCAAATTCCAAGCATTCAAAAAGACAGCAAAGTTTATCCAGTCAATCTCGTCTGAACCAAAAGCCTGTGTCAAATCCAAAAATTAAAATGCATCCAAGTTCTTGTGGTATTTAAGTGATCCATAGTGGGCGACTTGAATAAAAGCAAGCTAGTGATCACCAGTAACTAATCTTTTTTAAAGATGACAATTTTAACAAAAGCACTTGCTTTATAAGATATATTAACTTGGTGTGCATCTAAAGGAATGGAAAAAAGATAAAGACAACCTGCCTAACACAGAAATGCTTTCACACCTACAACAATGTGTCTCATACCTATATCACCTCATCTGAATGTGAATCAGAATTATACAACCACATCAACAAGAATATCATGAAAAATAATAGAGAGCAGTAAGAAAAGGCAAGGAATAAGATTGACAGCACAAGTATACCTCAAAGGATTTTACACCACTGGAAACACCCATAACCACTTCAACTGCATCACTTAAAGAAAAGCCTAACATCTTTGCATGGCGCTCAAGCAAAAACTTAAACTCTGAGGAGATTTTTGACCCAGATATGGACCCATTTTCTTCAACACTCTCCTTAAGTGATGCTGAAGCACTGTGAATGGACAGATAAATCATCCGAGGGAGAAGGGATTTCTTTTCAATGACTCCCCGCACATTTTCTTCCCTTTCTTTTGTCTATATTCAAGTCAAAAAACAAACATAAAGGGCATTAGGAGCACATAGAAAGTCCATTAAGTATATGGATTGCTATTGCCAAATATTACATACAAAAGCAAATCAATGAATGAAGTTCCTTACCAAGTTTTCCTTGGGACAATATGATACTCCTTCAAATGGACCTGGGAAATGAATCGTTTCAATATACAAGAGAATTCATAGAGAGACAGGAAATAAGAAAACAACACTGTTACCCAAACCATCATAGCTTCTTCAATACCACTGAACATAATATGGTTTTAAAGATGTAGATATTAAGAAACAAAGACCACATGACTAACCTAAGAGATAATTTTTCTCTGTAGTTGGTGTCCACCAAGGCCGTGATTGGAAATCTTCATTGAATGTCAAGGTTTTGGATCCAATCTCATTGGAGAGCTCAACAAAGTGAACCCCGCCATTCAAGTTTTCAAGAACACCCTGAAAGACAGCATATTCATCAGACACAAAGGTATGGTGTTGAAACAGATAAAAGTGATACACACCTCTTCTTCTTCAATGTTATCTGCCTTTTGTTTTAGCTGTAGAATGGGTGTCTCAACCCTTGCAAATAAATACTGATTAGATCGTTGCAATCGCTCCTTGAATTGAACAAACTCTATTACCTGAAATACAAAGTAAGAGGATTGTCTTGAATCTTGATTGCACAAATCTATTTCAATACCATGTCCCCTTCAATCTAAGGGCATGTTACCAGATTCATTGGGAGAAAGAAAGATACAGAACAAATGTTTTAGATGGATAAAGGCAATGACCAAAAAGTGCAGAAAGCAGTCATCCACAGGTAGACAATAGAATCAAGTAATTGGAAAGATAGCCACACGCAATGAACTGGCAAACAATTCCAGGAACATCTAAGATTCATTTTAAAAAAGAAACTCGCCTTAAATTTTTAACACAGAATAAAAATAATTATATTGATAATGTGGCATACTTTAGAATAGTTTCTGTGGCGATAAGCAAGGAATGTCAGATCTGCAGATTCCCTGAAGTGGTCATCCATAAACCTGAGATAATCTTTCAGCAGATTATTTAAATCCCCCCAAAGAGGAGATACCAGCATCTGCGGCAAGATGTGATGAGAAACAGTTTCCATCAGAATATTCTTCACGTCCAAAGACTTATACCTACACAGAGATTTAGAGAGCTGCTTTAGACCTTAGGAAAACCAAAGTGATTTGATGAGTATAAAAGGGGGAAGAATAACCAAGTGGCTAGACAGAATTTGAAATACAAACCAAAAGGTAACAGTATTTCATCAACTAACAATGTGAAATATATATTAACATATGTTACCACTCATAAGCTAACGAAATTGCACCCAAGTGTGAATACAAGTGCAGCAACAAGATCTTGTACTGCCATATATATCTGCCAAATACGACCAAACACAAAAATTAGTTTCAAGAATGTGAAGTTCCCAACACAGCAAACAGTTTCCAGAAGAAAACAAATGGTTTCACATGCATAGCACTTGTATCCACTAATCCTTTATTTGTTTTCCTCCAAAACACTTAATACATGCTTTCTTCTCATTCATCAAGCAGAATTTCTAGTGCCAATTAAATGTGTTCAAGGTGGCACAGATGTAATATAACCCACCCCCACCAAAGCCTAAATCATTATAAAGATTTGGAACTCTTAAAATGCCATGTTTGAAATTACAATACAATATCAGCAGTGAAAAAATATCTTACCTTCGAATAGTCAGGCCAAACTCCAAAACCATAATTGCCTCTATGAAGTAGCCAAGATGTCTTGTACGCCAGAATAGCTATTTAAAAAGAAAGGGAAAGAAAAAACAAAAAAAATGCAATGAATATATATATATATATATATATGAGCATAACCTCAAAGAGAACAATACAGTAGTCAATTAAATAAAGAAAATCTTGTAACTAGCAAACCAATTCATGAAACAAGTTCTGGAATAATGCAAGAGCACGCACGAAGCACAAGTAGCCATAAATCCATGTGTTGTGTGTGCACGCACACTAACCTAGACATCAACTTTTAGCAGTGTCACCTCCATTATTAGGCAACAACAAGGTAATGAGCATCAGAATATAAACTTCTTAAGAACAAGATAGGATCATGTCAAAATATCCCACAAGAAAATTTTCTTAAGTCAAATAAACAATATTTCATGGACTAAGGAGACTTGTTGCACCATCTAGGGTAAAGTCCTTCTTAAGAAATCATAAAACCCATCCTCATATCCAGGCATCTACCAGTACATATGTGGCCACGCATCTGATCCCAAAAAATGAAAGTATGAATTGAGATACCTGAACCAACACATTGCACACCATAGATAGCAGCTCTTCACCATGCATGCTCTCTTGTGGATCCAAATCCTTTGAAAGTGGAAGACTTTTACAATACATCTCCACCATTTGCACAGCACAGCCTTCAAGTTCTGAAGAAGCATGGATGAAGTTAATATCATTGAATCCAAAAAAAAAAAAAACACTGAATAAAAAGCCAATTTAATTAGAATGAAACACATTACAAGGAACAAAGAAAATGAAGTAGACTACATAACTGGGAACCTTCTACCAAAAAAGAATTTGCAGGAGGCTCAGAAAATAAAGAGGATGCATTGCTGAACACCACAATTTAAAAGAGAAAAACATGGTGGAGATTTATGTTTCTGATCACTCTTATGCCATTATGAGGCATTTAAATCCGATGCATGGCTACAAAATACAAAATACAAGTGTAAAGAGTGCAGTTTGGATGTGCAAAAGATTGTGTGTAGGGTGAGCAAGTGTATGTGTGCAAAAGAAACACGCACCAAGCACAGGGAGCTTATACATGTTCCCAGTCAACTCCTGAATTTTGAAAATCGTGATTGACTGTCCAAGCACTTTAGTTGGTGCAGTAGCAGAGGAGTCCAAAGTTTTTATCAACTTTGCAAGAAACTCCGTTTTTTTATCTGGAGTTAAGACTTGCAGAAATGCCTCAACATCAGAACTGAAGCTTGCTAAGTGACCAAACCTGCATTAAAAAAAAGGACTTCAGCTTAGATGGTCCAAAACTTTCCATGATTTTGCCTATAATTCTTACAAAAAAGACCACCAACATAAAGGAATACCAGAAACTTTTTGTAAGAACTGAGAATTTCTTTGAAGCATACAAATGACTGACAAATGGTTGTGAGAGGAGATAAATTGTTCATCTAGTCTCGACTTCATATCCATTATTTGCCAAACACAGAAACAAAAATATTTTGGATGATTACAGACTTCGTGCACAATTACACTCAGCAGCTAGTTCCACACAAGTTGGGAAGAAAAGAAAGAGTTACATACTTGAGGAAATATAGCATTAGAGCCTCCACAATATCATCATCATTGCCCTTTCCATGTAATCGCTTCCTCCTCTCAATTTCAAGAGTTGCCAAGTATGGACACCTAATAAAATCATTACTGGTGTCTGCTTGTAATTTTTTCACAAAAGCTAATGAAGTCGATATTCGAGAATGAAACTGCACATCCAATTTGCAAAAATCAAAATCTGCATAAAAAGTCATAAAAAGATCTGCAGTATGCAGATATGACAGAAAATACAAACTACATATAAAATTCAAGGGTAGTAAATATGCACCACTTCATCTGCCAATTGAGAGACTTTGCAATCCACGGGTTTTGGGGGATTAATTGGATCATTGTTGGCTCCATTGCTCCAGCTGCTGCCATCCTCCAGCAAACAGCCTAGATAATGTAGGAAACACTCCCAATCATCAGGGCTGCCAGACAAACCAAACAAGATTAACAGCTAAAAAAATATACGTCCTCAAATGAAATGACCAAAATAGAAAATTTCTGGATTGGAAACAGGAAACAATTAGATGCATCACAATCTCTAGCAACGAGTTTCAACTACTCCATGTTCTACAGCAGTCAAACTTTAGCAAATGCCAAGCTGGTGCGTGTAATTTGAACATGCAGGTGAGCGAGCAAATTCATAGTAAACCCGAAAGAAAATAAAAGGTGGCTAACAAGCAGCAAGAGGGGGAGTGTGGATTATCTATATGGGAATGCTTTAAAAACAGTCAGGTGATCCATATAAGGGCAACAGCAAACTTTCAGACCTCATTGACACTAGGGCAGAATTCAAAATAAGGTGTCAGGCTCCTAGTTGCAAATTCTATTCCTAAAGGACCTAGAAATTAGTTATCTGAAGCTTTGACAAGGCTATTTTCATTGAAAAAATGTAAAATCTCCACAGTAGGAGTATCAAAATAATAATTCCATGACTTCTAAAAACTTGCTACGAGCTTTGAAATGTGGGTTTCCAATAACTGGCTGTTTTCACAAACTATCCCATCTGCCAAAGCAAACAGCTTGTTTTCCCTCTACGATTACAAGAGGCTATTCATTTTTCCTGCATAATGCAACTGCAGCCTGTTTGATATCATGGTTCAGTAATCCCCGACTTATACGTCACAGCTGTCCTATTCAGAACATCCTAAACAAATCAATCAAACCCAAATCTAACCATAACACCTAAAAATAAAGAAAGAAAATTAACAGAGGCTAATAATGCAGCTAGTAGAAGAAATAAACAGCTAAAAATGAAAAGAAGAGAGAGAGAATTTTCCTGGTTCTTTTATTACAACTTACAACACACGACGTAACACTATATTATCTAAGTTGTGTGATCTTAGCTACCTCAGTTGGTGATAAAAATCTCAAAACTGAATTCTTGAAAGAAAACTGTCATGCGCATACCATAGTTCTAAAATCTTCTGATATATGTTGGCACTTGTAGCATAGTCACCTGACCGAGCAAGAAGCCTCCCCTGTCAACTTAAAGTCAAAGAGTACCAGGTTGATAAGGAAACCAACAAGTAAAAAGAAAGAAGTTCCAAGAAAATGCATGCAAGACAGCGAGAGATAATGTGTTCTAAATTTCTATAGCAACAAAGTTGCATGAAAACTTAAATGTTGGAAACAAAATGATGAAAGGAAACTGTTTATATATATATATATAGAAAAGTAGGGCAAGGTGAAAGTGCAACCAAAACCATGAGCATAGATGATTAAGCCTTCATTAGGATTCATTTGAATGAGCAGGTGTTATTTATCAGCAGAAAAGTCTATGTGGCCTATATTATTATACAGGCATGCCCCTTTCAGTATTGAGCCCAAAACTTGATAGTCATTATGCTAAGAATTCAAGTTTACATGGCATCATCCTCATAAAGTTGTGTGGAAGTTCCACTTCAACTCTCTAGTGGAATGTAAGTCACAGGTCATCTAGTTTGTTTGCACCTAGTTCCATTTTAACAAATCTCATTTTCCATTCAAGCTTTCTTTTAGAATACCTCTTTAGTCTTGCCCATAATAACTCACCTTTTATTTACTTGACAAGTTCAGTTTCTCATCCCAAAAACAATGAAGAAATATAATAGCTACACAGAAAATCCATAAGATGTGCATTATCTTATGTATAAATTCAAAAATGTAAAATATTACTCTATTGTCAACAGAACTACTTTTAAGATAAAAAAAAACCAAGACATAATGTTTCAGAAAATACCTGTATACGTAGCTTATCAACTTCAATCATTAATAGTGATCCCAATTGCCCCGAGAGAATTTCCAATGCATCACCATACTTTTCTTGTTGTTCTAATATGGAAATATAGACCATAAGAGCTGCAACAGAGTTTTTACACAATCAGAGAGGAGATCATTAATGAATGATAGTTGTTCAAATTTTGGCAACAGATATGGAACTCACCTTCAGGCTCATGCAAGCTGTGGGAAGCTACATGCTTCTTAAGTAACCCTTCAGCTAGCATTGCTAGTTTCTCTCCTCCATTGCCACAAAATACCTGCATGAAGATCAGAGCAAACGAAATAAGCAGCAAAACAAGACATTCCACCCAGGCAAGAAGTGTGTTCAATAAACAAGCATTCTAAGGGCTGCACATGGGTTGCATGTGGAAATACAGCAAGAAGCTTCTTAAGAGAAATGCTGTTTAGTTTTTTACCCTTTCATGACAGAAATGGACATAACCAAATACATAAACTATACACTAGACCAGGACCCATTCTATGGAGATCAATTCACAGAAGTAGAACAGATAAAACAAATGCTAGATAAACAATGAATTAGGTTACTAGGCAACACAATCCAGAACACCAAGAGAAAAAAGGTTACAAGTGCAACCCCACCTGGGCAGCATCAACCTTTTTCTGTTGGGATGGAAAAAAAAACAAGAAGAAAAGAGAGCAAAGGAATGAGGGACAAGAAGGAGAAATCACCTTAATTATTGCTTCAGATAACTAAGTGTTCAATTACAAACTTAGGCAACTCCACTGTAAAGGTGACATCCACAATAAGTACATTGTGAGATGGATGACCAAAGGAATGAGAATGTAATTTGGCTTTGACAAGTGTTAAATTGGAGGACAGAGATCAGATCATAATGGCCTTAGTTTCAGATATTAACTCGCTAAAAAAATAAAAAGAAGGAAAATCTAATACTCCAAGCCCTTAATTTGTCCACATCAAGATTGCTTAGGTGTTCATGTTCCCAGTGAAGCAGTTGGGTGTCCATAAATAACTTGCAAGAGGCAATGAAGGACAAGTTGCTCACAGCGTGGATCATAATCTCTCCACAAACTACCCCATGCACTCCAATATGTTATTTGTAAATGGCAATGCCAAGTTAGCCAGCAGTCACATTTTGTACCATTTACAGTTCTCAAAGTCTTTAAGCGAAAATGTGAGATGCATGCATGAGCTCCCAATTTTATATTCTTTTTTTTTTAAAAAAAAGGATTGCAGTGCTTCAAATCTGAAACCAGATCAGACTGTTGAACCGCTGCAACCTTTAACAGATTCGATCTTGGCTTTGCATGCTGCAGGTTTTTGGAGCAATCTAAACTGCATGCAAGGATTTTCTTAAGAATTTGTTTTGCTTAAAAAATATCTTGTTCAACACACGTGTCTTCAATTATATTGCATTGTCAAAAGATTTATGGTTACATTCTTCCAGCAAGTAACCTCATCTGTTCATTCCTTTTCTCAATTTTGAATGTTCTGTGTTAGCAGTAATCTAATCGGGCATGAATGCAGACGTTCAAAACTTAACTAAGAGCATGCCAACAACAGCAACAAAGCATTAATCACAAATTGGTCAGAGCCAGCTATAAGGATCCTTTGACGCCAATCCACCTCAATATCAAGATTTTGAGCACACAAATTTTCCAAATTCTAAGGTTGCAAGACATGAAGCGAGGGTGATATTCATCAGTTAAATCAATGAGCCTTTCACCATAACACCGATAAAAGCCAATTTCCATGTATAAAACCAATAACTTGTAATAATATATGCACTATGCACACACAATGTGACAAGAAATGTTAGTAGCTTAAAGAATAAATACTATAAAATAAAGAGCACATGCTTAGCAATATACAAGAAGGGAAGGCTGCTATGACCTGTAATTGGATGCTACAAACTGCCCAGAGCAAAAACCTCTCTTCACCAACAAGCTTGTACATTTTGATAGCTGTCTGCCAGATGATGACATCATAGTTAGAAAGCATTAGCCTAATTGTCCCACAATCTGCATCAAGCAGATGTCAAGACATAGCAATGAAGTTCACATATATCATACAAGAAAAAGAACACTGACCTGCTGCTGCTTCACAAATGAATACTCACGAACATAACAATTGAAAAGTCCCATCATTAGTTCCAAATTGCTTGGAAATTTACTGCAAGCATACTCATAGCATCCAGTAGCCAAATCCACTGATTATATTTAAAGGGTAAAAAATATTAGAGTCTTCCGATATAATGTATAAAAACAGAGAATCTCGGAGCAGTAAAGATATACTAACAGCGATCAAGCCGTTGAAAAACAATCTGCAATGTACTGAGAGTTAGATCATCCATTAGCAAGGAATCATTCTTGTATAAAAGCTCCTTTGCATTTAAGCAAACTGATAATGCCTCATCAGATTTACCCATCCTTTCCAAGATGAGTGATTTTAGCGCCTGCATCACCAGAACACATCAATTACTCCAAATAACCCACCATTTCAATTCTAATACAATAAACAACATACACCATAACTCTAAAAGTAATTAACTCTAACTATTCCCCAAATAATCCCTCTATCATAAAAACCACATGCTCAAAACCAAACACTAAAGAAGCAAGATTTATAAACATTATAAACAACTGGGATGGCAGCACGACAAGCATTCGCCACTTAATCCCCGGATAAAAAAATGACCAAATGTTTGCACATACAAACACGCGCAGGCACAAGCACACCTTGCAAATTTGCTCAGACAACAAATAACTGAAAAAACTACAACTAATTATGCCAGTTACTAGAGAAAAAAAGCTCAAAGCTAACACCCTAAGCAGAATCCAATTAGCAAAAGTAAACACACAAAATCACTTCACTTTAAAGTAATTAGCAATCAAGAGCTGAATCAATCTAAGAAATATTTGAAGTCTTACGAGTGCGTAAGGTGAATTAGGGCATTTAGCGAGGAGTGAAGTGGAGTGTTTAAGCGCATTCTTGAACTGACGAGAATCGATTGCATCCCAAATCGGTCTCACTCGCCGTTCCGGTATCCCTCCGGCTAACCCAAACTTCGATGCCATTGAAGCTTTTTCTCTTTTCTCGAAAAAAATAGGGTTTATTATCTAGGGTTTCAAATATTTCTTTCTCTCTGTGTAAGAGATCAGCTAACTGACTTTTTTGGTTTCTGTTTGGAGGATATGGTTGTTTTTCAAATGGAAGGAAACCTAGCCAATGAATGGGGTGTTTGGATACGGGACTGGAAAGGGACTGGACTGGTATGTGATGCTCTTACGCCTGGTTTGGCTGGGCTTTCGTTGATCAACCAACAAATTTTATGGACCATAGTATTTTAAATCAAAGGCCCAGAATGTGTTGGGGCGCTGCTTGATTGGGCTAGCCCCCAGTTAGATTATGGGGATGAATAGACCACGTCATTTTTTTTCTTAATGCATGCCGTTGCTTGATTAGGCTAGGCAGGCCTAGCGATGTTTGGTTATTATTTTATTATTTTATTTTTTCATTTAAAAAATAATGTATTAGTTGATTTTTTTGTGATAATTTTTATATTTTAATTTTTTGTGATGTTTTGTTTTTTAATAATATTGAATGTGTTTAGTTTTTAAAGAGTAGGGTATAATTCATCTATAATTTTTTCTTTTATGTGTGTTTGTTTCTATTATAAATTTTATGTATTTTTCTATTACAAATTTATTTTGATAGAGAAATTCATTAAATACGGTAAGGTAAATTATCCATGTTGTAATGTTAAATATTTTGATCTTTATTTGTCATTAAATTTTTTTACAGCATTTCAGTATTAGGTTGATGTTTTGTTTTTCAATCATATATATTTTTTATCATGAAGTTAAATAAAAACTAGTTTAGGAAAAAAAATTATAACCCCACTAAAGTCCATACTCCGGTTCACAAATTTAGCGTGTTAGCCCGGATTATCCCAGTGCATAGGTTTGATGAGTTCACCCACTAGCCGAATATATATTTTTGGTTTTTAGTTCATTAATTTTTTTAATAGTTTTTTTCTTAATTTTATCCTTCAATATTTGATTGATTGGGAAATAAATTGCATGATTTATTTATCTTTTGCTTTCTTTAGCGTTATCATTGTCTCAAATAAGTTTTTTATTTTTAGGTTGGTTCTTAATTTTGTAATCATATATTTTTATCATATAATTACAAAAAAATATTTTATAAAAAAATAAATTATTAAACTCAATAGAGTCCATGACACGTTTTGCTTGGAGAACGAAATTGATCTAATTTGTCATTGTCTCGATAGTTTTTATGAAAAAAATTTCATCTTGAAGTTTTGTTAAAAACTAAGGCATGTTTTTACCAGCTATTAAAATTGCATTTTGATTAATGAAATTAATCAATTTAATTTGGGTTAACTCCCGCACGATTTAGTTTAAAACTCGAGTTATGTAAAAAGTTAAGTGAGAGTTGCCACCTAATATTGTGATCACTAGGAACCCTAACTGGTTTTAGAGATCGGGCATATGGACTGGTTGCGTAAAGGGAAGGTATTAGCACTCCAAATATGTCTTACCTAATGTAAGCTGCATTGTTTAATTGTTTGATATATGCTAAGGTCTAACTGCTGGTCTGTCTATGATTTAAGAAAAGTCCTCGTTAGTAAGGAGATTCTTATCTTATTGGGTAAAAATCTAACTATTTTAATATCTATAAAAGAACTATCTTTTTAATATCGGGAATATGTTTTACATATAAATTTGTTACCCCCAATACTAAAACAAAGTAAAATATTTTTTGGGTTTTTTTTGAAATATTGGTCTAGTTCTCATGGCTTTAATAAATTGGTTATTAAAACCAAAATACATGCTAAAATATATTTTGAATTTTTGTTGTATGAAAATACGATATGATTTTTTTAAAAAGACTTGGCCGTATGCAAGAAAGCAAGACATTTTTTTTTTTGATTTTATAATTTTCTTTTTTGCAACATTTCAGAGAAAGCCGGATATTTTAATACCGGATTTGTATCTTTACGGTATAAAAATACAAACCAATATTAAGCAAAATTTAGTGGAAAAATACGTGAGAAAATTATAAAATTTTTTTGAACTAGTTGGACCCGGCCCACATTTTGGGCCGGGCCGGACTTGTCCAGCCCAGTGAATAGTGGAGCACTTTCCCTTGTTCACATGCAACATTAACATTGGAGGAGCTGGGGATCCCAAGGAGAAGAAGCTGACTTAACAACAATGGCGGTGCTGGTGTTGATGGCGGCAAGCAGTGGCGGTGTTGAGGAAGAATCGCGCGGCGGGCGAGGGATTCCAAACGGTGGTTCTTCTTTGTTTTTCTCTCTGTTTTCTTGTGTTTTCTTCTTCTCCTTGTTTATGTTCTCCTGCTTCTACGTTTCTTCTTAAGTCTCTAACGATGGTGGAGCCGCTGTTGATGGCGGTGCTGCTGGTGCTAGCGGTGGCGGACTGGGGAGCTGAGGGTGGTCGGTGGTTCTTTTTTCTATGTTTTCATTGCCCTCTATTTTTGCCCTCCCTCCTTTTCTTTCTCCTTTTCTTTGTTTTGTTTCAGTTTCTCCTCTGCTTTTCTCCCCAAAAACTCTCTTTTGTTCCTCCCTGTTTCCCACAAACAATTCCCCCGTTCCCTTTATTTTTTTTCTTCATCTATTCATTCCCTCTGTGTTTTTTGTTGTGCTCTGTTTCCGTCTCTCTAAACTGTCTCTGTTCATCTCTTCTCTTTATACTTTAGTTCTATTTTTTTTCCCCTCCTGTTTTCTTCTTTGCCTTTTGGTGTTTATAGGTAGAGGGAGAGAGGATCACCGTGCCCTGTCCTGTCATGGTGTAGGGCAGGGTGGCGTGGGACGGCTCTTGCCTTTGCAAAGCATGGTTTTCTTCTTCTTTCAGGGTGGTGACAGGATAAAGAGGCATGAGTTGCATTAATGGTGGCAGGATATGAGACGTGGCTTGTCAGGATTTGTGCAGGTGGGAGGGGAAGAGAGTGAAAAGGGTGTTGTAGGGGAACAAAATATCTTCTTCCCTTGCCTCTGTGTGTGCACGGGAAGGAGAAGAACAATGTTGTTTAAAACTACGCTATTTCATTTTTTTTGGAGGTCGGGAAAAAAATTAAATTTGAAGAATAACTCAAAAATAAAATATAACAATATATTTTTAAATAAAAATAATTTAAAAAATAATCTTTATCATAACATTAAACACTCCTCCTCCTCATCCTCATCCGGAGTGGATGGAGGCATAACTAAAATGAAGCTGGACCTCCAAAAGAGGATCACACACCGTTTAATTTACTCATCTTAGCAATTATTATTATTTCTCAGATGAAGTGCTCAAGCATAACTGCCATATACCACCATGATCATTGACAACCACCATCAATAAATGCGTTGGTTTGACAATGTGAAAAATAAACAAGCGACCTGGTCGAAATATTTTTTTGGGAGTATCATGTGGTTTTCCTAGACGCAATTGACCAGGCCATAGAGAGAGGCAGCTTCCTCATTTTCAAACGACTCTCCCTCCACTTATCCACCTCTGGCCTCCTCGCTGTCCCCTTCCTATGGGCCCATCGAACCTTCCTCTCGGTACTTCCTCTTGACCCATCTCCACAAGTCACGAGACATGGCACTGCTTTCAGATAAATTAAAGAAAAAATCTCTAAAAAGAAGTTCTGACCAGGGAAAATTACACTCAAACCTTCCAATTTTGGTATACGTTTTAATTAAGTCCTTTTTCTACTGGAAGTTTCAATTACATCACCCATATATCATAATTGATGCAATGCCAACATCCCATCACGATATAAATGTTCATATCACGTGCATCATATTTTCCTAAAAAACTAGTAATCTGAGATTTTTTTTTAAAATTCTCAAATATTCACTCAAATAAAGAAAATTTTAAATTAGGTATCTCCAAAATCATAATCTCTAGTAACTCTATGCTAATAACTTAAAGTGATATATTTTTATAAAATAATTACTAAATATTTAGCTCATTTTTTATGGAAATAATAAATTATTTTTAATACATCATGTGTTTAAGGTTTTTTTTCCTCTTAATAGTGAAAAAAATTTAAACCAACTTGTATATGCTGAAATCAAAGATTCAAGGATTTAATAGTGATTCCCATTTAAACCAAAGATTCAAGGATTTATCACTGTGAGCTGTAATTAAAACTTCCAAAGATGAGAGTCCAAATTGAAACCCATATTATAATTAAAGGATCTTAATTGAGTTTTGCCGAAAGAATAAAAGGGCAAAAAGTAGAAAAAAACCAAATTAATTACCAAAATTGCCACTCAAGAATCTCTTCTCTTTTTTTTTTATCCACGTCTGCCGTCCCGTCACTCTCACTCTCTCCCTTTAAAACTTGAAAGTACAAACCGCGTTTTCCAAGGACATTCCCGTCATTGCACCACCCACCCTCCCTCCTTTATTCCCTTCTTCTTCTTGTTGTTCTTCTTCAAAACTGCAACCACCACTCACTCCAAACCTCCAGAGCGCAGCCGTTTATGCTCTTGCGAACCCTAAACAGCCAAACACAACCTTAAAAAATGGCGGCAGAGAACGGAGAGGAGAAGCTGATCGCTGTAGCACGCCACATAGCGAAAACGCTAGGCCACAACGAGTCAATGGCTGACGATATTTTGCAAATCTTCTCAAAATTCGACGGTCGTTTTTCTCGAGAGAAATTGGCCGATAAATTGACAACAGCAGGACAAGAAGAAGATCCTAGAGCTCTTGATCATACTATCAAGTCCTTAGAGCGTCAGATCTCGCAGTACGTCGCCGCCGACCACCCGATCTGGTCTGACTCTGCTGACTCCTCCGCCTTCCTTGACTGCGTCGACGAGTTAATTTCAACTGTGCGTGGACTCTCCGCCTCCAGTTCCGCCGGGGCGTATTTGGCACGAGCTGAGGATCTTCTTCAGCAGACTATGTTTCGGCTGGAAGAAGAGTTCCGTCTCTTAATTGAACGTGGTGGTGAGTCTTTTGAAACTACTAGATCTTATAATAACGGTAACGGAGAGTTAACGGAGGATAATAGTAATTTATTGTTTGATGATTCTGACGAGGATGATCATGACTATAGTGATAGTGAAATTCCGGTAGCGCAACGTTTAAGTAATTATGACGTCATAATTGATGCATTGCCGTCGGGGATTATTAACGATTTGCATGAGATAGCGAAGAGGATGGTGGTTTCGGGGTCTGGTAAAGAGTGTTCACATGTGTATAGTAGTTTCCGTAGGGAGTTCTTGGAAGAAAGCCTGTCGAGGTTAGGTTTAGGGAAATTGAGCAATGAAGAAGTGCAAAAGATGCAATGGCAAGAGTTGGAGGATGAAATTGATAAGTGGATAAAAGCGGCAAATGTTTCCCTTCGGATTTTGTTTCCAAGTGAGAGGAGGTTGTGTGATCGGGTGTTTTATGGGTTGGGTTCGGTGAGTGACTTGTCATTTATGGAGGTTTGTAGGGGGGCTGTGGTTCAGATTTTGAATTTTGCCGATGCGATTGCGATAGGGAGTAGGTCGCCTGAGAGGTTGTTTAAGGTTTTGGATTTGTTTGAAACGATGAGGGATTTGATGCCGGAGTTTGAGTTTAATTTTAGTGATCAGTATTGTTTGGTTCTCAGGAATGATGCGTTGGGGATATGGAAGAGGTTAGGGGAGGCGATAAGGGGGATTTTTATGGAGTTGGAGAATTTGATTAGGCGGGATCCAGCTAAAGCTCCGGTGCCTCATGGAGGGCTTCATCCAATCACACGATATGTGATGAATTATTTACGTGCTGCGTGTAGGTCAAGAGAGTCGTTAGAGCTGGTCTTTGAGGAGAGTGTGAATGTTGTTCCATCAAAAGATTCTACTTTGTCTTCATTGTCGGTTCAAATGGCATGGATTATGGAGTTGTTGGAGAGTAATTTGGAAGTGAAGGCAAAGATTTATGGGGATGCTGCCTTGTGCTCTGTTTTCTTGATGAATAATGAGAGGTACATCGTGCAAAAAGTGAAGGATAGTGAATTGGGTTTGCTGCTCGGGGATGATTGGATAAGGAAACACACTGCAAAAATCAAGCAATACCTTTCGAGTTATCAGAGAAGTTCCTGGAATAAACTTTTGGGGGTATTGAGGGCAGATAGTAGCCCTGTGGCTGCTAATGTTGGAGGAAAGTCCATGTCTATGAAAGACAGGATTAAGGCATTTAATTCTCAGTTTGGGGAAATTTATAAATCTCACTCCCAGTGGATCATATTTGATGAGCAGCTAAGAAATGAGCTGAGGAACTCTTTATACAATGTAGTGATGCCAGCTTATAGAAACTTCATTGCAAGGTTTCAAAATGCTCCGGATGTTGGGAGGCATGCCGATAGGTATATTAAGTACACTCTGGAGGATATTGGCACCCAGATTAATGAGTTGTTTGAGGGAGTGAATGGATCCGCAGGTGGCAGGAAATGAAGGTAAGCCACTGCTTGTTGTCCTATTGTGTATGAACTGGAGGAAAGTTTGTGAATTTTGGTGTTGTATGGATGTAATTAATGATTGTAGCCCTTAACTAGATATTTGAATGTGTTCATCACATTTTATTTTGCCTTTACCTTTGTCAATGAAAATTATGGATGCATGCTATGATCAATCAAGATGGTGTTCTGATTCCCATATGAATTGTATTTTTGTTTTTCTCTTTCTATGATCAAGGCTATTATACATTTGATTAAAGTTATTACATGGAAACCAGCTTTATGCTGTTAATCTTATACCAAAACCCAATCGTTGTATGCTGTCAGCTATACGGCCTTGCATAATCTCACTTGTACACACTGGTAGCTTGTAAATAGTGGAATATCCAATTGAAAAGTAGACTACTTTTTAAATAAATATGGGTTTAGTTTAGGTATATGATCTCGTATAAATTGTCAAAATACACTTGTCACTTGTCAGGATTAAGCATTACAATTATTACTACTATATGATGGCTGCAAGTTCATATCTTACTCTTCTTCCAAGCTTGAAGTAGCATCCTTGTGATGAGTTGAAAACTGGCATTTTAGAGAGGCAGTGTTATTAGTTTGTTCCCACTTCTGGGGAGGATGAATCGAGAGATTGCTGAGAGCTGACGCTATTTATGCAAAGCCCATTCCTTTCCAGAGTAGTAGTGAGGTTCGACTTTTGATTCATGATAGCAAATATTTGAAATTGATTATTAGTTTGTGAATGAAGGATAATCTTTGCCAATGATTCAAATAGATTTTTTTTGTTTTATGCCCCTTCTGGGTGAGAAGTTAAATTAATGGAGGTGTTAACAACAGAAAACAATGATCATATAGCATTTGATTATCTCTCCTACAACCTAGCAGTAAAAGTGGTCAGAAACCTCTCTTTGACAGTCAATTCCCTTTAATCTGTTGGTCTCCATGCCAAAAGCTTCTATGTTCAGAGTGATTAAATGAGCGTATTCCTTTGCCATAGCCTACCACCAGCACTGAATGTGATCTCTCCTTTTACCAATTGTAATGCTTATTACGGAATTGATGCATATCTTTTGATAAAATTTTTACTGAATTTTGCAAAAACTCACCATGCAATTCGGCTACTTTCAGAATTGAGTGATAGGCAATTTTCTTTAACCTAGTGGCCGAGATCTAGAAGTGGTCAAAAACCTTTCCATGATGGAAAATGGTCTTAATCTGTAGGTTCCCCAAGTCAAAGGGTAATAGGTTCAGAGTGTTTAAATCAGCACGGCCCTTAGTCATACTCTTATCATTAAAACCGAATTATTAGCTCACCTATCGTTGGATTACCCATTTGACTCTTTAAGTTGTTGCAAGTCTAATACTTTATCAGGGATAGCAAAGTATTACCATGAGATCTGATTGATAGTGCAAAGAAACATAGAATATCATCACTTCTCTTTTTAAAATTGCCCCCTTCTTTGTGGAGTATGAAGTATTTAAAAAGTTACAGTACAAGCTGAGAGAAGCTGTGATCATATGGGATTGAATCGGGAAATGATATTTTTCTCTAGATATTCGGTTAGGAACTTGTAGGCTGATTCACTTGGATGGATAGCATCCCAAAACATGAACTGAGAAGCATTTCCACATGTTGGTGTCGCTTTGTTACAGGTTGATCCTGCTTCAACAACCCCTGTTCCGCAGCACCCTTTATGTGTCTCAACAAAACCTGTTGTATAACTTCAAATATTAGTAAACTAGGCCTAATGCAAGAGAGAGGCTCGAACCTAGGACCCCTTATGTAGATGCCGTTTGAGCTACAGGCTCATTTTCTTTGGCTATACCATGCTTAATTACATCAATGTATAGCAGATTGGACACGGATCTACTAGCTCTATATATGGTCATTTTCTAAGGGGTCTGTCTCTCTTGTCTGTTGGTCCATAAATGACTTGTAAGGTCTCTTTGTAAGTCAGTTGAGTCCTTGAGTCCTTGAGTCTGATCTTTAATTTCTATTGTCCTGATGGCTAAAATTTTCTGAACATACATCAGCATTGCTCAGTGTTTAAATGAAGTGGACCAACCCCGTTTGTTGTTTGGTGCAACCAAAGCATTAATTAGTTCAGCCTAGTAGTTTAGCTTTTACCATAATACATGTTATATTTTGTCAAAACAGCTAATCCCCTATCTTTCCCCCCCTTTTTTGAGAAGACAGCTTACCGTATTTTTGTGGCTGGGAAACCATGTCAGATAATGGTTCGTAAATGTCTGCATAGAGAATTCTGCTTCCTGGAAGTGATGACTGCAATGGAGGTAGTAACCTTTTAAGTTTTTTATTATAGGCTTGACAGTCTGAATTTTGATCTTCTAGACATGCTAGATTCCCTGAACTCCCATATCTTGTGACTATCTGAATTGGCAAACACCCAATTGGAGGAAGGCCAGCAATCGCCATTAAACGGCCTCCAAGATTGTACAGTTCCTGTGAACATTACCATCAGAAGTTACCCGAGAAAATGCTGGCAGTTTTTATGCTTGAAAATACTCTAACCCTAGAAATTGATTGTGCAAAGCTAGATAGATGCCTGCATTCATGCATACCTGCACAAAATTTTGTAAAGAACTCAGCAGAAAATCATGATAACCACTGATACTGTTGAACTGATACCGTCTTGTGGGTATATCATAATAGTTGTAAATCAAGTCATTAGTGCCTGAACTAACAATGATGAAAGCTCTGCCAAGTATCTTCTTGGCCTCCTCTTCTCCAACAATTCCCCTGAGCCTTGTAATATAGTTCCGGAATAACTCAAGTTGCTCGTACATTGGGATGACTCCGGATGCCACCGTCGTCATGTCGTCGTATCCTGATCCTGCCGAAGCAAAACACACGCCGGTGCGAATATCATCATCGGTTAGGCTTGGACTGAGGACAGGCGGAACAGTTTCTTCCATCCCGAGGATGCTGGCTGCAAAGTCAGGAATGAGTTTTCCGTTAGAAAACCTCCCTGTAGGAAGGTGGCCTGGAAAGTCTCGGCCATATGGTGGATGGTCACTTCTGAACACTGTCTTCACGTAGTTGTTGTTACCAGTATCAACCGTCGAATCGCCGAAGATAAGAATGCTGGAGAATTTGGGCAAGGTTGAAGCCCCACTGAGGTTGCATATGGTCGCTAATGTGAGGAAGAGGAGGGCAGGTGCCATTGTTGATTGATTAACATGGTGAGATTACTTTGTATTTATAGAGAATAAGAGAACTGTTGTCTTTAGCAGTTTCATGCCCTTTTTACATGTGAAGAAAATGACTGAAATTAAAATCTCCCCAGCTACCTTGCCATGTAATATTAAAGAGAATTAAAGAAGAGATAAAGCCTGCATCCTTCTTCGGTCAACGAATTTGACTTGTTGATCGATTTCTCATGCGTGAAACTGTTGGGTTATATCCAGGTACAATTACTCTTGCTTTAGCAATCAATGTATCCTTTAGTTGGTTTGTTTATTATATACACTGAAATTTAAGTTTTTTTTTTTTCCTTTTCAAATCAAGTTTTAAGCAAGCAATTCATATTAAAAGAATCTAACTGGACTTGGAAAAGCAATGTATCTATTAGAACAATGTAATGATAGTTTTGCTCCTTTATTAAAAAAACAAAATTAACATTAGCTTTTAAGTTATTAAATTTTTTTTACATATTCATTAGTCGTTGCTAAAATATACGAGGGCATATATGTTTTTTTCTATTTTAATCGCACAGTCAAATTATAAAAAATAATATTGGAAGCATAAAAAAAATCAAAATTAACATGAGAGTGACACTTTTGTATTTTCACAATGTTTTTTTATTATTATAATATCAATCGAGGAACAATTTGATATTTAAATAAATATAAAAAATAATAAATAATTAAAAAGCACAACAAACTGATCAAAATATCTTTAAAAGCAAAAAATTTAAATTGGAGTCAAGGTGTGTTTTTGTCTTTTCACAACGGTTTTTTCATATTATTAAATTAGCTTAAGGACAATTTGGTGTCTTACTAAATATAAAAAATAAAAATAAAAGGAATAAAAATGTGGGGCGCTTGACGACGGTTCCTAGTGAGTGGGAGGCGCTTGTACTCTTTGAACGACGCGTGCGACACCTTCCAATATCCAAAAACACCATTTTATCTTGTAATTGAAAGTGTTGCCATGTTCTTTTTTTTTTTTGAGAGGCACGAGTCAGTGTTGACAGTATGGTTTATCTCTAGTAAAACTTTCTACATCCCTTCTTTTCTCTCTTCTCCCCAGAAAATTATAGCTTCACTCTCTTTATTGTTGATATTTCAACTTCAATCTTTATTCTTTTAACTTCTAATTTTTGTTTTTGACTATTTTATAGAAGTTTTTTTTTTTAATTTCATCATTCCATCTTAGTTTGCTACATATTTTTTTTCTAATTTGATCTTCATTCTTTTTATTTTTAATTTTTTTCTCTCAATTTTTTTTTTGTAAAAGTTATTATTCTTTTTTATTTTACTGTTCAATCAAAAATTTATTTCTTTATGTCATTTTTTATCTTCATTTTTTTATTTTTTAATCATTTTGCTAAATTGATTTTTCTTTTCAATTTCACCCTTCAATCAAATATAAAATTTATTTTATTTTTCAATTTTGATTCTCATTCTTTTAATTGCTATTTTCTTAATCCTTTAGTATAATTGAAATTCTTTTTTCAATTTCATCCTTCAATATTTGATTAATTAAAAATTGAACTTCATAATTTTTCTAAATAGGGTGCTTCAGAAAAGTTAATACAAGTTTTTTTAAAATGGTTTTATAATTCTCTTTATTTTTTTATCAAGTTATTCCAATCTCATAATCCAAGTTGTGAGTTTAGTAGGATATCCTGAGTTGGCTCGACCCTGATTATTAAGGTTAAATGTTTATCATGTTAACTCAGGTTGATCATGTAATTGTTTTTACCCCATTTCATTCTTTCATATTTAATGGGTTGTAAATTAAGATACATCATTTGTTCTCTTTTGAAAAAAAAAATTTTTTTCAACAAGTTATCCTAATAATTTTTCTTTTTGAATTTGATCTATCTAACATCGTTTCAATTTTTTTTTTTTATCTAATTAAAATAAAACTAGATTATTTGATCCAATTAGGTATATGACCCGAGTCACGTATTTGTATGGCATCTAAACATCATTTCTTGCGCAAGAAGAAAATAATCCAGCCCCACGATGAAGCGCGGACACCACGACTATTTTCGTACTATTATTCATGAGAAATCTCTTTCTTACAACTTCTCTTAAGGTTCAAAATTAGAATGATAATGTGTAAAAAAAACATAGTTACAATCCGAACTAGGTTTTTAAAAGTATTGAGAAATGGAAAACACTTCCATTCTACGCAACAAACAGTAGCACTTATTTATCAGAATTACTCTATGAAATATAAGAAGCTAAATTAATGTTATTTCTGCTTTTAAAGAATGTCTGCATTAGCCTACAAAGAAAGAAATCTAATAAATAGAGGGAAGGTAATCTTTGTTTTTTCAGTTGAAAAGTATTTTTGTAAAAAAAATGATTTTTTTTTAATTTTAAATTAATTTTTTTATATTTTCATATTATTTAATATGTTGATATTAAAAATATTTTTTTTTATTTTAATATATTTCTAAATAAAAAATATTTTAAAATATAATCACAACTAAAATACTACACAGACTCGAATCGAAAGGTGTATCTATGCGCTGAAGAGAATTTTGCCTTTTTAGGCGAAAAGCCAAAAACTAGTCTAATCAATTCAGGTATTATTTCTCTTGATCTGACCAGAAAGCCTTCCTCTCCAACACACACAGCGAAAACAACGTTGTCTTTTCTATTGAAAGCAAGGATCCAGAGACTGATCCTTTTGCTTGTGACAAAAATCATTTAAGGTTTGTTTGCTAATTGATCAAATATTGTCTTGTTGAGAGTATTTTTTTTAAATAAATAATTAACAGAGTGATGATTTAAATAAGAATTTTAAGGCTATACCATCCATAACATTCAAGCCATTTCAAAAGCATCTAGTAATTGCCTTGGCAGCCTAGCGCGGCGTGATTGGAAGTGCACTTGCGGTTATTTTTTAAAGTATTTTTTATGCTGAAATGCATTAAAATGATATTTTTTTTATTTTTTAAAAATTATTTTTAAGATCAGCGCATCAAAACGACTCAAAACACATAAAAAATTAATTTTTAGTCAAAAAAATAAAAAAAATTTAATTGTTTGGGAACACGGTTTGCACCGCGCGTGTTCCCAAACGATAAGGTAGCTCAACTGGTTAGGTTTTGGGTTTACTTTCTAATGATCACGAGTTTGAGTCTTCTTAGGGCAACTGAAGGCTTATATGGTCGTTAATTTCAAAGCCAATAAAATTAGTCAAGGTATGTATAAACTGATCTAAATATCCACATTAATTAAAAAAAATAACAACAACAATCCTTTAAGTTGATAAAAATAAGCTTTGTAAGGGATTAATTCCACCCTAGTTAATAATCATTATCCAAACGAACACAACTTTGCTAAGTTATAACTCATTCTAATTCAATAAATACAGCTTACAATTCAAATTGGAAGCTAATAAGAACCATTATAAATACTTGGATTAATTATATACAACCTATGCATATGATTATTTTTATGTTTGGTAGTATTATAAAAAATAAGTTGGAAAATATTTTTTAATGTTTGGCTATGCTATGATGTTTTTGAATTTTTTACAATTTCTAGAAAGTGTATTCTATCAAAAATAAAAAAAATAATTTTCAAAAAACTAAGTCAAAATTATTTTTGACTAGAAAATATTTTTAATTGATGATAAATAAATATAAAAAATTTTGAAAAATAGTTTTTTCTTAAATATATTTTTTATAAAACAAAACGGGGCTTTAAATTCTTTTTTCTCTCCCTCAACTAAGAACTTGCTCACTTGAGCATCAAAGAAATTAATTTATCGATGTCGGCCGAATGCAATACCTTATTTATTATTTTTTTTTTCACATAATTAAATACATAAATGCAAGTGATAAACAGATGAATTCAATTATGAATATAGTAGGGTCAGAAATATTTAAAGAGTACTTCAATTATGAAGTGCTAGAAGGTCAGTATTAATTGAAACCTGCCTGGTGCCAGCCATTGTATCTCTTATCCTCCCTTACAAGTTACATGCATACTCGCATTTTTTTTTCAGACAAAAGAGAAGATGTCGTGACAAAACTGGGAATCAAAGCAGCTCATTTTTTCTCTTCTTTGAGTCGATCTTGGACTGAGAATTTCTGTGGTCCGAAATACGATATGGTAATACAAAATATTTGTGATATATTGAATCATGATATTGTAACAAATTAATCTCTCCTCCTGTCAAGAAACATGAAACAAACCATAAAAAACTAACTTATTGATTACATTGACATGCTAGCTAGCAATCCATGAAGTTTAGTCTTTAATCTGTAAGTTTCAGTGTGAAAAATGCAAAGCCATGCATATATATATATATATATATATCAGCTTGAGATATACGATGATTCCCGTGTTTTATATAAATTATATTTTAAAATCTCACCTAATAATTAAATTTTCAAATTAAAATAGTTCTTTAATATGGTATTAAAATTTTAATGATTAAACGGTTACGAGTTCAAATTTTACCTTCAAATCTCTATTTATTTGATAAAAATCAAGTATAAAATAGTGTAAGCCTATGTAAATTTTAAAATCAAATAACTTTTACGTGAGAGAATATCTTAAAAAATAACATAAATTATATTTTAGTATCTTATTTAAAAACTTAACCTATTAAGTGAGTCATACGATATGATTTATATTATTTTTTTAATATATTTTTCCAAGTAAATTTTTTTTTTCAATTTAAAATTTCCATAGACCCAAACTTCTTTGACAACGAAGACAATAACATCATCATTATGATTTGCTGCAAAATCTGCAAACTTTAACAAATTTTATGTGCAATTTTGTACAAAATAATATCAAATGTGCGCTGGCCCGGGAAGCTTGGTGGAAATCATATCATCGGAGGATTGCATCTCCTACGATCATGCAATAAGGGGAAAATTAAAAAAAGGGTTGTGGTAGTTCATCAACCCATAAACTTTTTAGAATCACAAGACATAAACTTCAATTTAAATATTTACTACTCAATAATTCTTTTTCTATTCAAGTAATTTATCTCCTCAAAAAAATTACAATTACTTAAATAAATTTAAAAAACAAACCCAAATAAAAATCCTAGTTAGAATGCAATAAAAATTTCTTAACAAAACTAGCACTAACAACATTTTCTAGAGGCATTTCAGACCTTAAATAGTTATAGTCAATATAGTTTTTTTTATCGAATAATTAAATAAAAGATTATAAGTATTTTTATAAAAATTATATGTATTTTTATAAGCTATCATTCTATGCAACCCAAGCCCCTTCTAGGGTTTAACCACCCTGTCCCATCGATCATCTTGATAGACAATTCATATAGATTAGTCATGGCAGATCCTGAGAACTATCTGAACTAGAAGTATCTATCAGGGGTTCTGTTCTTGAAACATAGATGCTGGCATGAAATCCCGGCTCAAGTTTGATACTTTATATATCAATTAATTCCCCTCACGATCTCTAATGCATAATTGCAATTCCCATGGCCCAAATAAACAGATTTCTGACGATATGAAAGGTGTCTGCAAGGACGACTTCGTGGAGCTCTAATAACCACTTCATATTTGCTGGTCATGCATGGCTATGAATTGTGTTGGCCTTTTTTCATGTCTTTACATCACTGTATTATTGTTAAGTTGTGCTTCTGATTAGACTTATGTGGGCTTGGTTTTATGGTCTCCACTCTCCTAATCGACCAAGCATTAATCACTTGGGCTCTCGCAGTTTCCTTACCTATATATATCTCGAAGAAAATTAACACTAGAAATCAATCGGGGCTTCAACTATTTCTGCCAGCAGATTTCGGATCCTAAATCTCGAGGCATGTTGCCCCTCGTAGTCTAGCTAGGCACTAGAGAAACAGGCTTCAGCCTTGTAGTTGCCATAAAGAACATGATCAACAAGGCCGAACAAGATATATATATATTTAATCAACTTGTAATAATCAAGATGTGAATTTTTCATGAAACTGGCACGCCAAGTTTTTCTTGCTACACCGAAAAAATCCTAGCTTCACGGGACCTTAAATAATGAACAATAATTAGGATCCTAGCAAGCCAAAACCATGATAATATTCAATTATGCCAACTAGCTATATATAGAATGTGTCATTGTGGAGAAAATAATGCTTGATCACATGTAATAGATTGACGTTTCACCAAATT